>Ga0209554_1000007_pt1 | contig 146822 bp, 138 predicted proteins | sample MarorgKNORR_S2LV_5_FD_188221 | JGI IMG/M metagenome (GOLD analysis project Ga0209554, IMG submission 188221) | Marine microbial communities from the Southern Atlantic Ocean, analyzing organic carbon cycling - Bottom_A/KNORR_S2/LV (SPAdes) (version 2) | ecosystem: Environmental > Aquatic >...
AGAGCAGATCCACTCCAACTCAATACCTGATATTGGATTTCCAGGATGTAGTTGAAAGACTAATTAACTACGACATGCTGTTTGGGATAATGGTGGGATCTATCCTGCTTGCCGGTGCCGTTTACATGCGACGGTTTATTGATTGAGAGCGGGCCTGGATGCTCAGTAGCGACGGGCTTGTTTAAAGGAATTGCGTATGAAAAATATCATATTGAAAAATCGCTATACCTTGTTAGTGACCGTATTAACGGTGTATATCGTCGTGCTTGTGATTGAGGGATTTATCACTGGAAGACAGGCCCAGGTTCTGGACTTCGAGAATCCATTCTTCGATCTGAATATAAAAGATCTAGAGGGACTCCGAGAGCGACGCGCCTAGCCCGGATATTTCACGCAGAGACAATGAATACCTAATCAGGGGTCACCTAAAGATCAACACAAAAACGTTGACAGTAATTCCAGATTCCCATAGAGTCTCGGGCGCTAAGGCATACAAGCATAGAATTTGGCTGCCAGGCCTCGATTACACAGGTCAAATCAAGCAGGGCCATAACAGCGGGAATACACAAGATCAGCAATGAATAGCACAGCCTTTAATACAATCTTGAATCAGGCGACAGCGGTAAACGCAGTGTCCCGCCGTGCCTTGCGCGCGGCGTTTACTCAAATTGGAGACTGTGGTTTTAGATAGTTAGTAACAAAGATTCAAAAAACCTCTATGTGTCTCCGACCTTAGAGGTTTTTTTTGCCTGTGAATGATTGAAGAGAGCCAGAAGATGAAGATGTTGAAAATCGAGGACGCCGCCAGGCTGGCCTGGCCAGCGCTGGAAGAAATAGCACTACCCTTCGGAGTATTGAGATATGCCCGTGGCGTGAATCGTCGATCAAACTCCCTAAATGTCTACCCTCGTGTTAACTATGAGCACAGCGACTTGCTGCGCTCTACCGAGGCTTTCTTCGGGCAGAGGGGTTTGCCCGCTATCGTCAGAATTTTGGATAGTCGCGAAAACAGAAACCTGGATTCCCAACTCCTTGACAGCTATCTCGCCGGCAAGGGATACGGTCTAGAGGCGCCCACACGCGTACTGCTCTGCGATTTGCCAATACGGAAATCCACGCATGCCCATGTGTCTGTATCGCTCGAGTTAAATGACTGGTTACGCGTCTGGCAAACAATCGGGGGCCGCAGTGATACGCAAATCGGCGTCCATCAAATAACCTTGAGCAAGATTGCTGCAGTCCACTGTTTTCTGACTCTCAAGGATAAGCTGGGTATTACAGTGAGTTGTGGCATGGGCGTAATCAGTGATGATGTTCTGGGGATTTATGGAATCGCAACCGGCGAAGCACATCGAGATCTGGGATACGGAACGAATTTGCTGCAACAGCTGATGCGCTGGGGGTTCTCTAATGGGGCCAGGTATGCCTATTTGCAGGTGGAGTCGGCTAACTTCGCTGCGCTGCGATTATACGAAAAATTGGGCTTTGAAGAATTTTACAGTTACTGGTATCGCGTCCAAAACCAGCACTGCGTGCACGCACCAGGAGAATCGCATACACCAGCGAGTACAGAGAATAGGCAGGCCGAAGATGGATGCAGCCCTGTCTGCGGTTGTTCCGGTTCGGTGAGTTAATGTAAACTGCAGCGCTTAAGCCAATTCACAGACGATATTTCGCAGATCTCGTCAGCAGGAACCAATAATGATCAAGAACAAACAGGTAATATTCGCCAAGCGTCCCCTGGGGGAACCGGATGATGAATGTTTTCGAATAGAAGAAGCGGAAATTCCGGAGTTGGAAGCAGGCCAGATTCTGATAAAGGTGTGCTGGCTCTCTATCGACCCCTATATGCGTGGGCGCATGAACGACAATAAATCCTATGTCGCGCCTCTGGAGATAGGCGATATCATGTCCGGGGAGTCGACAGGAATAGTGATTAAGACTAGCTCAGACTCTTTTGCCGTCGGTGATCGGGTCGCTGCACACATGGGCTGGCAGTCTTACATTGTCGCCGATGCCGATGATGCCCGGCTGATGAAAGTGGATTTGAGTAACGGCAGCCTGTCTGCGCATCTAGGTGTCGTCGGCATGCCCGGGCGCACGGCCTTCTTCGGCCTAACTGAAGTTGGCAAGCCAGCAGACGGCGAAACCCTGGTGGTAGCCGCCGCCTCGGGTGCCGTCGGCTCTGCCGTAGGACAAATAGCCAAAATTAGGGGCCTGCGTGCGGTCGGTATCGCCGGCGGCCCGGAGAAGTGCCGCTACGTGAAAGAGGAATTAAATTTTGATGCCTGCATCGATTACAAGGCGGGTAATCTGGCCGAGGAGCTTGCCGATGCCTGTCCCGATGGCATCGATATATATTTCGAAAATGTGGGAGGAGACGTGACCAAAGCCGTGGCGCCCTTGCTAAATCCCGGGGCCAGGGTACCGATCTGTGGCTATATTTCGAACTATAACGATGAAGACATTACCCAGGCAGAAACGCCATTTCACATTCTAAAGCGGTTAGAAGATGTTCCCGAGCACCGATTCTTCGTCGTCACAGAGTTTCGTGATCGCTGGCTCGAAGCCACCCACCTTCTGGGAGGCTGGGTTGCCGATGGCAGCGTAAAGTACAGAGAGAGCATCGGCGAGGGCTTGGAAAATGCACCGGGCTATCTTCGAGACGTGCTCAAGGGTAGAAATTTTGGCAAGCAATTAGTTAAAGTGGCGGATGAAGATTAATGACAGACGGTGCCACCGACGACTACAAAATATCGAATCTGTTTTCTCTTGCAGGCAAGACCGCGCTGGTAACAGGCGGTTCCAGCGGGCTTGGGCTGATCATGGCCAAGGGCCTATTGCTAAATGGCGCGCGGGTAATGATCGCATCCAGGAAAAAAGAAAAATGTGACCTGGCGCTTGGAGAATTGCAGCAATACGGAGATTGCAGCGCAATTGCAGCCGACGTAACCGATGCGGGAGACAGGGCAGCACTGGTTTCTGCAGTAGAGTCAAAGTTTGGCAGTCTGAGTATTCTTATCAACAACGCCGGTGCCAACTGGGGGGCAGAAATTGAAGACTACCCGGACACGGGATTTGCCAAGGTCATGAATACAAACCTGAATGCGGTGTTTTCCATGACCCGGGATTTCCTGCCCTTATTGGAAAAGGCAGCGAGCACGGAAGATCCTGCACGGGTTATTAATATTGGATCGATGGACGGCATCCACGTGCCTATCGTGCAGCGTGTGCCTACATTTGCCTATTCCGCCAGCAAGGCAGCATTGCACCACCTCACGCGCACCCTGGCGGTGGATCTGGCGCCGAAGAATATCACCGTCAATGCGGTGGCGCCTGGGTTTTTCGAATCCAGGATGACCGACTATGTATTTGAACACTTCAAGGCGGACATCGAAGACGACTGCCCTCTGCACCGGGTGGGTCGGCCACAGGAAATGGTGGGAATTATTGCCTACCTGGCCTCGAGAGCCGGTGCCTACACCAATGGCACCGTAATTCCCGTCGATGGTGGCACCAGCATCTCGAAAGGACGGCGACCATGGACAGAATAGCGCGAGTTCTCAATGTAAAACTGTTCTGCCCACGGCAGAAATCCGGTAGCTAATACCCTCGTTGCGGGTGTAATTTAACTGCCTGCTGTTTTATCGCAAGATCCGCAAGAAAGGAAAAATTACGCCGTCGAGCGCCCCGGCAGCAATTGAATGGAGTGGATATGAGTTTATTTAATCTTAAGTCTAAAGTTGCCCTGATTACGGGCTCGAGCAAGGGGATTGGACAGGCGATTGCAACTCGCATGGCTGAGCAGGGGGCGAGCGTTGTTATCTCCAGCCGGAGCCAGGATGCCTGTGATCAGGTGGCTGCTGACATAAATACACAGGGGGGCACGGCGATCGCGATTGCCTGCAACATTAATTACAAGGAACAACTACAGGAACTGGTGTCGAAAACCGAAGAGCAGCTGGGAAGAATCGATATCCTGGTTTGCAATGCGGCAATCAACCCCTATTTTGGCCCCTCCCAGGATATTTCGGATGCAGCATTCGACAAGGTAATGCATTCAAATATCGGCAGTGTTCACAGGCTGTGCCAGATGGTGATCCCGGCGATGGCAGAGGCCGGCGGCGGTACCGTAATCATTGTGTCTTCGATCGGTGGCCTGAAAGGATCTTCCTCCCTGGGAGCCTACGCTATTTCCAAGGCGGCCGACATGCAGATTGCGCGTAATCTGGCGGTGGAATGGGGGCCGAAAAACGTGCGGGTCAACTGTATTGCACCGGGTCTGGTGCGAACGAACTTTGCCCGCGCACTGTGGGAAAATCCCGAGATCTACGAGGCGACAATTGCAAAATACCCGCTCAGGCGTATCGGGGAGCCAGATGAGATTGCGGGGGCTGCGGTATTTCTGGCCTCGGACGCAGGAAGTTTTACCACAGGCCAAACCATTGTGATCGATGGCGGTGGTACAATCGCAAGCTAACATGCACTTTATGTACGGATTTTAGCAGGAGTAACCACCATGATGGATTTGGGCTTGTCAGAAAAACTGGTTGAGGTACGGGAGACCATTCGCACCTTCGTGGAAGAAAAGGTCGAACCGGTGCAGCAGGAATATCACGATGAGATCGACGTGGGAGATCGCTGGTCCCACACCGCCCGTCAGGATGAAATTCTCAACAGTTTAAAAGATGAGGCGCGCAGACTGGGCCTGTGGAATTTCTTCTTGCCAGAAAGTCAGGGCGGTGCTGGCATTTCTAATCTCGAATACGCCCACCTGGCTGAGATCATGGGGCGCAGCCGGCTCGCGTCGGAAGCGTTCAATTGCAGCGCACCGGATACGGGCAACATGGAAGTATTGGAGCGTTATGGCTCTGAAGCACAAAAGAAGCAGTGGTTGGAGCCGCTGCTGGCGGGAGAAATACGCTCTGCCTTTGCCATGACGGAGCCCGGCGTGGCTTCTTCCGATGCGACTAATATCGCGACGCTTGCCGTACTCGATGGTGATGAATGGGTCATCAGCGGTGAGAAATTTTATATCTCCGGTGCCGGGGATGTGCGCTGCAAGATTATGATCTGCATGGTGGTAACCGATCCGGATGCGCCGAAGCATAATCGTCAATCCCAGATTCTCGTGCCCATGGATGCAGAAGGCGTGGAGGTTGTGCGCCCGATGCAGGTGTTCGGACGCGATGATGCGCCCCATGGACACATGCACATCAAATTTCACAATGTCCGTGTACCCGAAAATAACCTCATTCTTGGTCGGGGTCGCGGTTTCGAGATTTCTCAGGGTCGTCTTGGCCCGGGTCGAATCCATCACTGCATGCGCTCCATCGGCGCTGCTGAGAAAGCGTTGGATTTAATGTGTAAGCGCGCGGTGAGTCGTGAAGCTTTCGGCAAGCCCCTGGCGGAATTGGGCGGCAACTATGACATCATTGCCGACAGTCGCATCGAAATTGAGATGTGCAGGCTGCTAACCTTCAAGACAGCCTGGCTGATGGATACTATTGGTAACAAGGCGGCCAGGGATGCAATTTCTCAAATTAAGGTGGCCGTGCCCAACATGGCCCTGAGAGTAATCGATCGGGCCATACAGATGCATGGTGCGGCGGGCATCTCTCAGGATTTTCCACTGGCCGCATTGTGGACCAGTCAGCGCACTTTGAGATTAGCAGATGGCCCCGATGAGGTGCATCGGCGTGTTATCGCCAGGAAGGAACTGGCCAAGTATACTTGAGACCAGATGATTATCTGGCAGCGAGCCAAGAAAAGAAAAATTGGGAACTTCGGTTCCCATTTTTATGAATTGTAGATGAGACTGCTAACCACAATATAAATGTAATGGAACTAACAGTAGCCGCAATAATTCCAGTGTTTAACCGTGTTCAGTTACTGGGCCGTGCCCTGGAATCCGTGTACGCACAGACTTCGCCGGCAGATGAGGTCTGCGTCGTTGACGATGGTTCGAGCGATGGTGTTCGAGAATTCGTAGAAGAGAATTTTCCAGAGGCACTATACTGCTACCAGCACAATCAAGGCGTTAGTGCGGCGCGTAATCGTGGTGTGGCTGTTACCACCAGTAGTTGGCTGGCATTTCTGGATTCGGATGACGAGTGGCTGCCCGGAAAACTGCAGGCCCAACTCGACGCACTGACAGAGCAGGACGAGTACCGCCTGGTACATTGTGATGAAATCTGGATTCGCCGGGGGGTCAGGGTTAACCCGATGAACAAACATCAAAAAAGCGGCGGGGATTTGTTTGCGTGTTGTTTGCCTCGCTGTGTGATTTCTCCATCGGCGGTGCTGCTGGAGCGCAGCCTGTTGAGCGAGTGCGGCGGCTTCGATGAGAGTCTGCCGGCTTGCGAGGATTACGATCTCTGGTTAAGAATATGCAGCAGGTATTCGGTGCTCTATCTCGAGCAGGCATTGTTAAGAAAATACGGGGGTCATGAGGATCAATTGTCCAGCAAGTATTGGGGCATGGACAGATTTCGAATACAGGCTCTGGACAAGCTGTTGAGATCGGGGACGCTTAAGCGGGAACAGGCGTTAGCGGCGCGAGCGATGCTGGTCAGAAAAAGTACAATCATGATGAATGGGGCAAGCAAACGAAAAAACACAGAACTGGCACAGAAGTACCGGCGCCTGATCGAAAACTATTCGCTGGGTGCTGAGGAAGAACAGCAGTGACGCATCGCAGTGGGGTAAACCTGGTGGTGGCCCACGCCCTCGAAGCGAAGCCCCTCATCGGATTTTTTCGGCTAAGACGGCAACTGACGGCAAAACCATATCCGATCTATGGCGGGGAAGAGGGCATTTGTTTGATAGTGAGCGGTTTGGGTCGAAAGGCAGCGGCGGCTGCTACGCTCCACCTGGGGAAATGGCAGGCGCAGCAGATGGGGGCAGTGTCGGGCTGGTTAAACATTGGCATTGCCGGTCATCAGAAGCTCGCTATCGGTGAAGGCATCCTGGCGCACAAAATTATCGAGAGGGCGTCCTCGTCCTGTTTTTATCCAAGCCAGATGTTTTCCGGTTTCCATACCGGAGACGTAATCAGCGTCGACGCGCCGGAACTCAATTATCCAGAAAATGCCGCCTATGAAATGGAGGCATCGGGGTTTTATGCCAGCGCAATGAGATTAGCAAACACAGAGCTGGCCCAGGTTTATAAAATCATTTCCGACAATCCGTTCAATTCAATTGAGAAAATTGATGCCAGATTCGTGAGCGATTGTATGTCGGGGCAGATTGATCAGATTCAACGACTGGTGTCGGGATTGCAGGAATTGGCAGAGGTATATAACGATGCCTACCAGCTACCGGAAGCCGTCATGCAACTGGGCTCGAAGGTAAATCCAACTGTCACGCAACAGCTCCAGCTCAAGCGCTTGGTCCAGCGCTATCACGCCCTCAATCGAAGCGATGAGTTGAATGACTTTCTGAAAAAATCTTTCAATTCCGCCAGGCAGCTGATAGCAGAGCTTGAGCTTAACATGCGGCAATCAGGGGGGCGGTGATTAGCATGTTCTCTGCTATCTACATAGAAGAAGAAGTGGCAGATACCGCGAGAGTGGAATCCATCCTGCAGAAATTTCCGGATATTCCCCAAATTCGCTGTGAAAGATATGCAGAGATATTCAATCGAAAGGCCCAGAATTTTCGCCTGCAGAAGCGCGCCCCCGCCCTGATTCTGGCGAAGAAATATGGCAAGTTGGTGCTACCAGCGCCGGCAGGCTACGGTTTTGATGCCAGCGCCAGTTATTACTTCTCGCATATGCTCAATTGCGTCTATGACTGCCGCTATTGCTTTCTGCAAGGCATGTATCGTTCGGCGAACTACGTATTATTCACTAACTATGAAGACTTTGGGGCTGCGATCGACGATGTTATCGCGCAATCTTCCGGTTCTTCAGTTTTTTACAGCGGCTACGACTGTGACAGTCTTGCATTGGATCCGGTTAGCAATTTTTGTCGCTTCTTCATCCCGGAATTTTCCCGCCACCCGCAGGCGACACTGGAAGTAAGAACCAAGAGTACCCAGATCAGACACTTGCTGGAAATGCAGCCAATACCCAATTGCGTCATTGCCATGAGTTTCACCCCAGAGGGAGCGGCTGCAAGGTGGGAGCATAAAGTACCGGCCATTGGCAAACGAATTGAGGCGCTGGGGAAACTGCAGAAGGCGGGATGGAAGGTGGCACTACGTTTCGAGCCCATTATCTTCGGTTCGGAAATATTCGAGGCAGGCGCTAAAGCAATCGACACCCTGGCTGCATATCGACAATTATTCATCGAGGTGTTCGAGAAGATTGATCCCTCCACGGTGCACTCGGTGAGCACCGGATTGTTTCGCGTGCCGCTCAGCTATTACAAGAATATCGTCAAGCTGTATCCGGATGAAGCATTGTTCGCGCGGCAAACCGAGACCCGGCAGGGCCTGGTATTATTTTCTATTGACAGGGAGAGCGAGCAGCTCGAGGCCTTGGAAAAACTGCTATTTGGTTTTATTAATCGGCAACAGTATTATCGTTGCGCATAAGCAATCGTGCTCATAAAGAATTTTCACAGGATTGTCCATGTCCCAATTGCATGAAAAACTGGTTGTAGTGTCCGGAGCCTCATCCGGTATTGGTCTGGCGATGGTGAATGCATTGCTCGATGATGGCTACCATGTGTTGGGCTTGGCCAGGGATTTCGAGCATTCTGTTATAGAACACCAGCGGTTTTCCAGTGTCTCTGTGGACATGACCCGATTTGAGTCATTGTCGGCGGTGCTTGCCGAAATTATCGATGCCAACCAACTGCCTATCAAGGCGATTGTGAACAATGCAGGCATAGGAAAAATGGGGTATCTGGAACAATTGTCATTGCCGGACATTCAAGAGGTAATGGATACCAATTTCATGAGTCACGTCATCGTTACCAAGGCGTTTCTCCCCCTACTCAAAAAACAGGGGCAAGCCGATATTGTATTTACCGGTTCAGAAGCCGCCCTACAGGGAGCCAGGCAGGGCAGTATTTACTGCGCCAGCAAATTCGCCATCCGTGGTTTCGCCCAGGCATTGCGTGAAGAATGTGCCAAATCCAATGTGCGGGTGACCCTGATCAATCCCGGCGCGGTGCGGACAGATTTTTTCGCAGACTTGAATTTCGAACCCGGTGCAGCCGAGGAAAATGCCATAGAGCCGGAAGACATCGCCAAGACTTTACTCATGGTGCTGGGGGCGAGGGCCGGTACCGTATTCGATGAGATAAACCTGTCTCCACTGACCCATGTCTGGCAACGCAAGTAGTTGGCTGGGGGATTATCGCTGCAGTCGCAACTCGCGATTTAACAGCAAAGCTGCGATAATCCAATCTACAAGCTGATAGTTAATGACGGGTGATTTTCGAACCTGTTACACCGAGGTACTTCTATGAAAATTCCGGCCACTGTAAAACTTCTCCTCTGTGCCAGCCTGACGGTGTTGCTGCAATTGAGCGCCTATGCTCACACCGGCTTGAAAGAATCCACTCCCGCCGCTGCTGCTACCGTCAAGATGTCGCCGGAGCATCTGCTCCTGGTATTCACAGAACCGGTAAAACTTCTCAAACTGGAGTTGATGGGCGTGGGTCACGAAATGCCTACTGGGTTCGAAGCAAATAGTGAAGCCATGGTGAGCTACAGGATTGAGACGCCGGGTATGCATCCTGGGGAATTTACTGTTAACTGGGCCGTGATCGGAGCCGATGGGCACGCGGTGAGCAATTACTTTAGTTTCACGGTCGACCCAAACGCGCCAGAGGCAGCTGCCGCGGGGCACGGCCATGGCGCAGCCGCAGGCCATGGTCATGACGCTGCTGCGGATCATCATTAGCCGCCGCTGAAGTTTAGAGTTATTCCATGTTCAGCTTCCCAACTACTTGGGAATTCGCAAGCTTAGTTTGTAAATTGTTCCTCTATTTCGGTGCCGCCAGTATCGCCGGCGGCAGCCTTTGCCTGTGGCTATATTCTGATGGCAGCCGACGCATGGTTGAGCGCAATCTCCTCTATATCATGCTCGGTTCCCTGCTGGGATTTCAGGCGGTTATCGCTAATTTTCTGATCCAGATTGGCCTCGTCAATGACGATGGCCTGATCGCCATGTTCGATTGGACCATGGCTTCGCTGCTGCTGGATACAGCCCTGGGCGATATGTCGGTGGCTAGACTACTTGGTTTTGGTATTGCATTTGTCGCCAGCCTGAGATTGTTACGCACCACCAGGCAACTGATGCGGGGCCCGGATCAGACCTTCTACCGCCTGCAGATGCTGGTGTATTCTCTGGCTTTATTGCTAGTGGCGTTCAGCTTTCGCGTAGGCGGACACAACTCGGTACTGCCCCTCACTTCACAGGTAGCGATTACGATTCACTTCATGGCATTCGCGCTGTGGATCGGCTCGTTGTACCCCTTGCTCATGAGCAGCGGTAGCGATGACCTCGCCAGCCTGCAACTGACGATGAAACGGTTTGGAGATGGCGCCATTGCCATCGTTGTGGCTCTGTTGGCGGCAGGCTCGCTGATGCTCTGGGGGCTGCTGGATTCCTGGCAGGAATTCATCAGCAGTGCCTATGGGATAGCCCTGCTGATCAAGTTTTCCCTGGTGTTGGCAATCCTTGGGGTGGCTGCAATCAATAGACTGGTGCTGGTACCGCGTCTGAATCGGGAGGCGAACGCAGGCAAATTACGCACCTCGATTCGCCAGGAAATGGGGCTGGCTATCGCGATTCTGATGACCACGTCTTATCTTTCTACGATTATCGGACCCGTTGACCACTAACAAAGAATTCGAATCCCTGTACTTGGACCAGACTCCTGTGGAGCGGCCATTGAATCGATCAGAGCTTCCCTAAGTCAGGTTGATTGGCTTAACAGACGCAGGCTCGATTGACGAGTCGTCCTCGATCAGTTGCCGAAGCGTAAGGCTGTCCAGATCCAGCATCAGAAAGTCAGCAGTCTGCTGGACCGGGGAGAACAGCGCTGGGATCGTCACGCTGGACTTGCTTGCAAACAGCAGGCTATTTCCAACGGGTGACCAGGCGAGATTGTACAGGTGGGTGTTACAGCTGTAGACCGCCACAGGTTCAGTCATCTCATCGAGATTTCCGAGATAAATCGTAGAACCGCGCTCGCCGTATTGAATATAGGCATATTGATCGCCGGCATGGGAAACCACGGGAGATGCCATGGCGCCGCTTTCAAATTCCGGAGTTTCTGCGGTGCTCAGGATAATTTTCGCTCCGAGCCACTGCCGCCCATCGGCCACCACTTCATCGGTAAGCAGGGTCGGCGTTGGGACATTTGCCGTAGACTCCGGGGTGGGTGACAGCTGCAACCAGGTGACCATGACCAGCGTCAGGCAGAGGGCGGAGATTGCTGCCCTATGTGACCAGTTCAGGCTTGGGAGAAAGGCGGGGGCCGGGATCGCCACAGCGGACGACGGCGGCCGGACAGACTCCACCGGCGGTATCAGACGGTAACCCTTCTTCGGTATGGTTTCGATGTAGACCCGATCTGAAGAGGCGTCGATGGCTAAATGCTTGCGTAATTCGGAGATAGCACGGGTCAGGGAGTTTTCATTGACGACGACATGGGGCCATAACTCGTGAATCAGTTCATCCCGAGTCAGGACCCTGTGGGCATTCGCCGCCAGATAACACAGAAGCTGTACGAGGCGGGGTTCCAGTTGCCGGTATAGGGCACTGTGTCGATGTTGCAGTCGATTTAGCTCGGGCTGGATCTCCCAGTCGCCTACCGCTACATGTTCCTGCAGGGCGGCCCCACCGCCTATTGAATGTAGTCCTGCCTGCGTTTCCATAGATGTCGACATTTTGTAGTCCCACGATTTCACGGCTTGCCAGGTTGACTGGGTATCCAATGAATTAGACGCAACTCAGGTCGTATTAGTTGTCAAAGCCAGGGTTTTGTCTCATTGCCGACAATAATAATCCAAGTAGACCGCTGCAGACACGATTTTCATCCATCAACAGGTTTTCTGGACCTTTTATTCACCGCATTTTCAGGTTATTCCACGTATTCGGGCCTAGATTCAGTCTCATGGCAAGCGGGTGATCCTTCGCCCGAATCGAGAAGCTTTCAGATTAGGTACAGGAGACAGAACTAATGCATAAGCAGATGTGTAGCAAGATAGTCAAATTGATGGACAGGCCGATTTCCCAATTAATCCTTGTCCTGGTCGTGGTAATGGTCTGGACCACCCAGGTCCAGGCGATCAGTACCGAGGCGCTCAAGCAGGGCATTCCCTCCCTGGCACCCATGCTCGAGATCGTAACCCCGGCGGTGGTCAATATCCGGGTCACCAGGGTGAGGCCATCGTCGGCCCGGTTTTTCTCCAATGGCGAGCAGTTACCGGACGAAGTGAGGCGCTTTTTCCGCGAATTGCCGCAGGGAGGTATTGAATCCCTGCGGCGTCCGTCGATGACGGGTGCTGGCTCTGGGGTCATCATAGACGCGCAGCGAGGCTTCGTGGTCACCAATCATCACGTCGTCGAGCACGCCGCCAATATCACGGTCCAACTCAGCGATGGTCGGTCGGTTGAGGCCGAATTATTGGGCAGTGACGCGGGCACCGACATCGCCCTGTTGCAAATCATGGCCGATTCTCTGGTGGACATAGAGTTCGCCGACATCACTACGGTTCAGGTTGGTGATTACGTTGTAGCGATTGGAAATCCCTATGGAATAGGTCAGACCGTTACTTCCGGCATAGTCAGCGCTCTTGGCAGGGCCGGGCTTAACCGCGATCACTACGAAGATTTCATCCAGACCGATGCCGCGATCAATGTGGGTAACTCCGGTGGCGCCCTGGTGGATATGGAAGGCAGGTTGATAGGAATTAATACCGCGATACTCAGCGGTAACGGTGGCAGCAATGGCATCGGATTCGCGATCCCCAGCGATATGGTGGCAGCCGTCAAGGAGCACCTGGAGCGGGATGGCGAGGTGCGGCGCGGCCTGCTGGGTGTCAGCATTACCGATGTCACGGCGGACGTAAGACTGGCACTGAATGTCGATGTTGGCAGCGGCGCGGTAGTCACCAATGTGTTAGCCGATAGCGGCGCCGCCAGAGCCGGCATCGAGATATCGGATGTGATCGTGGAAATCGATGGTCGCGCGGTCAATGGTAGTCGTCAGTTACGCAATATCGTGGGCCTGATGCGACAGGATCAGGAAGTGGAGCTGGGCCTCTATCGCGACGGTGAAAGAATGAACTTGAGCGCCACGATAGGTGGCGCCCGGAGCGAGGCATCCGGAGTGGATAGGCGGCCCGCATCGACGGCCGAATTTCGAGGTTCGCGTTTGCGTACGCGCGAGCTGACCGAGGCTGGGGATACCGGCGTGGATGTGCTTTCGGTGCGGCGGCAAAGCCGGGCCTGGACTGCGGGATTACGCGCCGGCGATGTGATCACCCATTTGAACCGACAAGCCATCGACGATCTGGCGGCGTTCGAAGCGCTGGCTGCAGATGCCGAACGATTAATGGCCTTGACCGTTATTCGGGATGGACAGGAGATGCTGCTGTTCGTCCCGTAAACAGGGAAACGCCTCGGGGGAGCTGACTGCGTTTAGCCCCCCAAACCACCTAACAACTGTCCCCCTTTGGCCGACTCACTCTGTTGAGCCGGCTTTTTTTTACAATTCGTCGGCAACTAATGTGTGTTTTGGGATTCCTATAGATATCAAGTCGTGTTAATTTCGTCATCGGCCGTAACCGGCCTCGATTCGCCGCAATGGATTGCCGATCCCGAGTTTTTATCAGGATAGTAAGTATTAACCAGAATTATTTTACGTGGTCTCTGCCATTACTCCCATCAGTTCCCTTGGTTTCATGCGCTCCCTAGGTCGGATTGGTCCGGCGCTTGCGCTAAGCCTGTTATTGGCCACAGGTTTGGCCAGGGCAGATGACCGTCAGCCGGCGCCCGCATACAACTACGACTTCAGCCAGTTTATTCACTGGCTGGAAGAGAACGTTGACGAGAAACAGCTACCCGGAGGAGCTCTCGCCATCGTCTCTCGCGAAGGCATCATCTATTTGCAAACCTGGGGTGTGAAGAGTGTAAGGGCAGAAGCGGTGGTGGCAATAGATTCAATATTCAGAATCGCGTCCATGTCGAAAACCTTCGCCGGCACGGCGGCAACCCTTCTGGTTGAACAGAACTTGCAGTCATGGGACACCAGGGTAAGCGACTTGTTCCCGAGCTTGCAGCTGGGGTCTTCCGCTTCGTCTGCTCAGATTACCCTGAGGCATATCGTCAGCCATTCTACCGGTCTCATGCCCCACTCCTATTCGAATATGCTGGACGACGGCGTGGCTTACGACAGAATTAAACAAAAATTCAACCAGATCCCCACCGTATGCGCGCCTGGCAAGTGTTACGGATATCAGAATGTGATTTTTTCTCTAATCGGCGATGTCGTCGAGCAAAGCACGGGAGACAGCTATGAGAAGTTTCTCCATGAGCGATTATTCAAGCCACTGGGGATGCTGACGGCTTCTGTGGGTATGGAGCCCTACCTCAACAGTGCCGAAGCGACCTTGCCTCATCGTAGGGTGCGAGGCAATTGGAGAACCACCACGACCAACGCTGCCTACTATTCGGTGGCGCCCGCCTCCGGCGTCAACGCCAGCATTTTCGACATGAGCCTGTGGCTACGCGCGAATCTCGGTGCGTTTCCCGAAATATTGCCCGCTGATTTTCTCTCCCGGTTGCATGAGCCAATTATTTCCACGCCTAACGGCTATTTCAGAAACTGGTCGGGCCTGGAAAAAGCCTATTATGCAACTGGGTGGCGGGTGTTCGACTACAACGGCATGCGCGCAGTTCATCATGGCGGCGGTGTCCGTGGCTATCGCTCCGAAATGGCCTTAGTCCCGGATGCCAACATCGGAATGGTGTTATTATTTAATTCGGAATCCAACCTCGCCAACGATGTGGTGCCGGCATTTCTCGATACCCTAAGTAATTTCGCTATTCAATAAACTCGCAACAGGACAAATGTATGAGCTCAGTAATCGACTTACTGAAGTCGCATCGTAGTATTCGTAAATTCAGTGACCAGGCGATAGCGCCAGAGCTGTTCGATGATCTGATGAGGGCAGGACAGTCTGCCGCCACGTCCAGTTTCTTGCAGGGAGCAACGATAGTGCGGGTGGAGGATAAAGTTAAACGCAATCAAATTGCCGAACTGGCGGGTGGACAACGCTATGTCGAATCTGCGGCGGAATTCATGGTGTTTTGCGCGGATCTCAAACGTGCGGGAAACTATTGCCACGAATATGGCAAAGCCTTCGAGGGTGATTTTACTGAACATTTCATTATTGCCACCGTCGACGTAGCGTTAATGGCCCAGAGTCTGGTTACCGCTGCGGAATCGGTGGGTCTGGGTATATGCTATATCGGGGGAATTCGCAATAATCCTGCGCTGATGACGGAGCTGCTGGAATTACCGCGGGGAGTCTATCCGGTCTTCGGTCTGTGTCTGGGTTATCCAGATCAGAATCCGGAAACAAAACCGAGACTGCCGATTTCAGTAATTCTTAAACAAGAAGTCTATAATGAAACCGGCGACCGGGACGCGATCGCTGAATATGACGAACAGATTCGCGAATATTACAAGACCAGAACCGGGGGTGGTCACGGCATCAGTTGGACCGAACAGGTTGCCGACTTATTGTCGGAGAAATCCCGGCCACACATGAAGGGCTTTCTCGCGGCTCAGGGATTCAAATTTCGCTAGGGAAGAATTTCTTGCTGCAAAATTCCGCTCAGTATTTCAACGATAGGATCCAGTTGCAGGTAGTTCTTCTTCCAGATCGCTAACCCGGGCGGCGATGATCTCGGAAGGTGGCAGGGCGCCGGCACCAAATGCAAATTTAAATTCGCCGTTTATCAAGCGACGACGATCGTCGGTAACCGCCCACCTCGCAATATAATAATCTGAGGCCGGTAGTTCGAATGGAATCAGGTAGACGAAGCTGTGGCTGAGGCGACTGGGATCATATTGAAATCCAATATTGATCCATTCTTCTTCTGCTGTGTACAAGGCCAATTTCAGTAATCGCACATCGACACGAAAACTCATCGTTATCATTTGTGGAGGATCTATGAGCACCGCGTCGTCCTGGGGAAAGGTGACACCCGGAGTCAGAATGCCGTGACTGTGTTGGGCATAGGCGTTCGTACTCAACAGCATCGTCAGAATCAGGCTGGTGGTGGTCATGAGGAATTGTCTGATATTCACATTAACATCCTGCTTGCCAAGCTTTACCCATTTTAACAAGAATCATGGCCGCAGTCCCATAGCTCCAGCCCCGAAATGCCAAAGTAAGATGGCTTACAGATCGGGCTGAAAGATACATGTCTCAGCCGAAATAGACCATGCCTTGGATATGGGTGAGAGATGAAGGATCAGCCAAAATAGACTATGCATTGGAGATTGAGCTGCAAGATAAAGTCTTATTCAAAATAGACCATGCATTGACGGGAGAGGGCGCACAGCTGACCAGACTCATCCCAGACCTTTCCTGCCTGTTGGGTATAACCATCTGCGGCCGCCTCCAGGTAGTATTCCAGGTAAAACCAGTCACCGATGGCGTCCTCTGGCGGGATTACAAATTCCAGTGACCAGGTAAGCGAACTCGCTGGTACCGGTGGCTTGTGGTAATGGGAAAGAATGAGCGGAGGTGGAATATCGGCTATGGTCACGAGTCTTTCTACGGGCATGGATGTCATTTCCGCCCGATGGCGTACCCACATCGTTAACTGTCGGTCCAATTTCCCGGCAAAGGGCTGTCCGCCACCGACCCAATAGCCGTCAAAGTATTGCAGAAAGTTGGGTAATCGTTCGGCGTTCGCCTCGAAAGCCAGGCCCTGATCTCGCGGCCTGGGCTGGAAAACATAGTCGGGGGAAACTTTCAATGCGGCCCGAGGATTGCCGAAAACCGCCATCGCCTGCAGGCAGATTGTGCCATTAGATATCACATCCGCAGATGCCTGGGTCACATTTCTGCCCTGCCGATGTATTCGCGCATCAACACTGATTTCTCCGGGCGGCAACGGTGCTATAAACGAAACCATCAGCGATCGTATTGGCTGTGGTGAGTTCAGCAGGTGACGCATCGCGGTTACTGCAAAACAGGAAGCGAGTCCGCCAAATGCCGAACGTCCCTGGGACCAGTTTTCACCAAAGCTGGTGGTATTGCTGCCGCTCCGTTCCAGAGCGGTCAAGATAGAATGGATGTCTGATGCTGGCATGTTAATCAGAGGTTCCTTAGGGCCTAAATTGCTCAACTATGCATACTGTAATATGCTTCGCCCTGGTGAGCTGCTCGCTCACCCGCACCACGACCTGAAGCCGAGTAGCAGTACACGTAGGATTAACTAATATGGTAGACAGTATGCAGCCAAGTCGTCGTCCAAGTGTTTTTCTGGCTTGCTTGCTTTTGTTTTACAGTGAGCCGGTGATACCGCAGGTCTCACATTCCGCAGCCTATCAGCAGGCCGCAGATAGTACAGGAATCGCGGCGAAAACAAAAACCTCACCTGCTGACGACTCGGTGCTGGATGAGGCACCGAATTCCCTCGATCTGGAATTTCCCGAGGCGGTACGCCTGGTGAAGCTGACCCTGCGAAATGATCAGCGAGACTGGGTGGACATCAGCTTCCGCTATAACCCCGCCGTCGCTAAAAATTATTTGTGGAACTTGCCTGACCTGGCCAGTGCCACCTACTACACTGTGGATTGGGCAGTCCTCGGGGGCAGCGAACAACTGGTGCGAGGCAGGTTTAGTTTTGCATTTGGAGCCGACGCCGACGCGCCTTCGTTAATCAGGGAAGCGGCAGCCATCTTGCTGGATATTCGTACCGGTGATGGAGATTCAACGACCCGGTCCGTTACCCCGCCGAGAACTCAAATCATTATCGATCGGGATCCACCGAATTACGACCCGCCGTTTACTATCGATCTGGAGGAGGCAGCACAGCCCAGAAAGCCAGATTCACTCAAGGACTCTCCGTGACCTTCACGTATTGATCGTGTTTGAGGACCCACGGTGACTGTTATATATTGATCGAGCTCACGGACCCACCGTGATGGTCACGTATTGATCGTGAAAGAGCCCGCCGTCGTCGGCCCGTGTCCACAGCACATAAGTGCCTGGCTCTTCGAAGGTAGCTGTAATTTCATAAAGCCCGTCTTCCGGTGGCTCCGGCGGTAACCACAGCGGCCCCCAGGGAGAGTTTGCCGAGGTGCGAGTATCCTCCCAGGGCTTGGGCAATGGCGGATCGAAGATGACCTTGCCGGCGCCGCGATAAACATTCCAGGACAGGAACAGGCCGTTAACTTTGCCCACGGTGATTCGGCTCGGTGGACGCAACATACGTGCCCGTAGTTGTTTGTCGGTGTTAGTAGATTCTCTTCTGCGCTTGGGTAAACCGTCGTCGGCAACATGGGTGATGAGGACAATAGGTTCGCCAACACGAGCCCTGCGAATATCGTCACCCCGTATCGTTACCACAGGAGGAATGTTAGATCTGGATTCCGGACTGCTGGTGCCGGCACCGAGGGAGCCCGTCTCTGAAGCGATGACCATATTGTCGACCAGATAGTCGTCCTTCAGTGTAGCGTAGGCCTTGCGTTCGACACCATTAACATTGAGCGTCCAGACCAATTCCCGATCACCCCAGTCGGAGGGCACCGTCACTTCAAAATTAAAGCGGTTACGCCGTGGCAGGAAGTGGGTTGGCTGACCGCGATCGGCGGCGCCGGGAGAGAAGGAATTATTCGCGCCAATTTCCACATCGGGCTCTTCCAGCCAGTTTTCATTCATATAGCCGAACATAAAACTGAAGCTGCCGTCCGCATTGGGATGCCAGCCTTCATAGGCAGGTTCGACGTGTTGGCCGTTTTGATAGGTATCGGCGAGCGCCAGTTGAGGGCAAACCAATAAAACCGCAACAAGCAGCAGAGCATTTACTCTGCTGCTTGCTTCAGTAGCTACCTTGTTCATCCATAATTGGAATTGCCGGCTATCAAAGTGATGCCAGATCATCGCTCTCTTCATCATCGGACTCGGCAACGGGGGCGACCAGTGGTGCCAGACACAGAGGGCAGCCGATGACGTGATCGTTCGGTCCCAGGTTCAATACCCGGCGTCGCTCTGCCATGGCTTCGAAGAATTGATCATCGGTCATGGTGACGCGAATGCCCAGATCGATAAACATATTGGCTACCGAGCGGTTGCCGGAACCCTGCCAGTTGCGTGGGTCAGGCACATTCGGGTTGGTGTCGGTATTATTCATATAACCCACGATATGCAAGATAGTACCCTTAGGCAGCAAGGGGGCGGCGGCATCGGTATAGGGATAACCCCGCACCCAGTTGTGGTCATAACCCACGCAGGACAGCGTCTCAACCGTATAACCCCAAATTGCTTCCAGACACATGCGTTCGCCTGGGGCGTGCAGATGTGGCTCGAAGGTAATAATCTTGGTGTGTTGACTCAGCACCGTGTAGGCATGCAATTCCTGAGCTCTCTCACCACCCGCAATGCTGATGTCGACACCGTTCCCCAGGCCGATGAAGGTATTCTGGTAGGTCGGTTTGTAGTCTTTTTCATGGAAGCGAAAGCCGACTTCCAGATGTCCGGTGGTATCACGGCCATTGGAGTGAAGATGAATGGAGTCAGAAACAATCGCTGTGCCGGCTTTCAACAAGCGGCCAGCACCCTCATCGAAAATGTCTGCGTTGCGGCCAACTTCATGGACCGGCCATGGTAGTGAGAGGCCAGGAATGCGTTCTCCGTTGTCGTCCAGTTCAGCAGTTCCCCAAATCATATGATGGAAGATATAGGCACCACCAACCGTCTCCCGTCCGGTGCCGGTTTGATGGTTGACATCATTGACTTCGACCACTTCTACCGATTTCACGTAGCGATCTTCGGCGAGGCCGATAGGGACCGAATTGATCTCGCCCCACCAGTCGGGTGTTCCAGCCAGCTTGGTTATTTCATCCAGAACCACGATCAGGTCCGGTTCGCCGGCACCCCATTTGACGCTATCATCGAACACCAGTGGCGCCGGCGCATCGGCGGGATCACCCTTAGGGGTACCACTGCGAGCCCAAGTAGATATGGCGGCGAGATCTGCATCGCTCAGAGAGGGGTCATCCTTGTAACTCTGAATGCCAATGTCTTTCTCCATATACCAGGGCGGCATGGCACCGGCACGATCACGCAGAGCAGTCTTGTATTCGATAAGTCCAGCGAAAGGGGCGACTTGATCGTAGCTCACCAGGGGCATGGGGCCCGCACCACCGAGCCGGTGACAATTTTGGCAGCTGCGCTGCAGAATTGGCTCGATGTCCTTGTGGAAGGTGATTTCGCCGGATTGGGCCATAAGCCCGGCAGGCGCCACCAGTGTGGCTGCCAGTGCGGCACCGCTTAACAGGGATTTCGCGGAAAAGATGCGCATGTTCACTACTCCTCAGAGCTTGATTAATCTTGATGTGGCCGGGGCTGAATTCGTCAACCATAAACCCGCTGATGGTAACATTTTTGGCCTCGGATTTGAACGTCTGGGAGCCAATTCGGGGGCAGATAATCTGACCCAGGGACCTGATTATCCACGAAAATTTCGATAATTGATTACTAAGTTTTAGAATCTGCCGCTACGGATCCGAAAACGCCTCGATCGAATGCTATCTCCGCGCCGGCCCCCGCAGTAATGGCCACAGATTACTACTGCTGAGCAGGGCCACGAAAATAACCAGCAAAGAGAAGATAAACCATTGAAATGCGTAGAATAAATTTTGATTTATGTCGGCATTTACCGCCGGCCAATGACGCACTAACGCGCCCGGTTGGTCGACGGTGAGCCTGACTTCGAAGGGAAACAACGGTTCACCGAGAATTTCAGAGATTACATCGATTTCCAGGCTGCGCAGTCGCAGCGGCCAGACACCGGCATCGATCTGGCTGGGGATTATCCTCGCGTCCAGTGGCGGGACAAATATTTGCGCCGTGAGTTCTACAGTGCCGGATACCGGGCGTAGATTTGGTTCCGTATTCGGTGGCAGGATGCCGGTGGTCCAGCCACGGCCGACCAGCACCAGTTGGCCGTTACTGGTGAGTCGAAAGGGCGTCACCACACCATATCCAATTTGACCTTCAAAGAAATCCGCCAGCAGTAAGATTGCGCGCTCGTTAATGAATGTTCCGAGCAGTGAGATGTGTAAGTTCTGCAACTCGGGGTTTGCCCGATGCAGATGTCCCACCGGGATGTCTTCGACTGGACCTGCACTATTCATGGATTCGATTATCAGGGCCTGCTGCGCTTCCACCTTTTCGGCGGCTCGATCTAACTGCCAGATACCGAGGCGAGCAAACGCTGCCACCGTGATCAGCACACAGCCTGCCACCAACCAGTTAATGTGGATGTGAAAAGATCCAAAATTGTATTGAGCATGTAGCCGCATAGGCCTGGTCACGAATTGCGTAGAGCGTCGCCACAGTCGATGGCTGGAGGAAGGCGGAGAGACTAAATCAGAAGTAGCTTGAAAGCAATAATAGGGGCACGCGTATGGGCAATAAAAATTCCCATTGTGTGAATGCCCGCACTGTGCGCGTTATAGGTTGGAGGCCAGACTCGTCAACAACAGCTTGCAGCTGGGGCGAGGCTCAGCACCAGGCACACCAGTAATATGGCGGCCGGTAATAGGTGATTAGGCGACCTCCGATGATAACTGCGCACCAGCACGCGAGGGATATTGCGGCGATAGCGCGGGCACGCACAGGCACTACCAGCATGGCGCTGGTGCCTTTGACCTCTGCCGAAGTCGTGGTATAGAAAACCAACATATTGACCCCGGCGATTAACATAAAGAAGAGCTTGGTTTGAAAAGCCGGATTAAAAAGGTATTGGTCTGGCGCCGTTGTGAAAAACATTACCCCAGTGACCACATTTAAAAAGTAACCGGCGACACCGAGGCGGACGAGCTTGTGCAGATCGGCATAGGCCAGGCCAGACGCCATGCCTAATAGCCGCAAGTCAAAAACTCCTACGGTCCCGATCAGCAGGCACAATCCGATAAAGTGAATCGATTCCGCCAGCGGCCAGCCCCAGGGCGTGTTCATGAAGGCATAGATACCTGTCGCTTGGGAAAAGCCGAGAATTGATTCAAGCATAGCTCAACAACAAGATAATCATCATGTTAATAAAATCGTGAAGCCAATAAAACGCTATGGGTGTAGGCGAGAAAGCGCCCGGCGGCCACGGTAACTATCCACAACACTAGCGATAGATACGCGAGTCGGGGTACAAGTCGTTCCAGCTCAAAATTTTCTCCAGTAAGGGCAAGCATTTTTTGGAAATAGCGACTGATAAGCAGGGCGGTGACGAGCGCGCTGAGTTTTAGATAGAACACCGGATTAGTGAGAGCCTTCGCCGGATAGGCCATCAGCAAGCTCAGACCAGACAGAAATATGACCACCGCCGCAAACCAGTGCAGGCGGTAGAATCGGAACAGAGGCGCGAGCGGAAAGCGGGGTAGGAAACCGACCAGGCGCAGATTGATCGCAATGTTAATACCCACCACCAATGCCATGGCGAGGGAATGAATTGTGAGCGAACCGAAAAATGCAACAGCGGACTCCCGCAGCCAGATGCTCAGTGCTGTCTCTTCAAATCTCGCCAGGGTATGCAGACGATTTCCCCACTATTTTCGCTTCACCGGCCTGATCTCATGCCAGTAGTGGATCGATGAAATTTTCCATTTCTTGTCTCAGCCTGGCATCGGGTAATCTGCCCCTGGCCGCGGCAATGTTATCTTCCGCGTGGTGGGGCTTGGTGGTGCCAGGAATGGGTATCGCGGCGCTGGGATGAGACATCACGTATTTCAAAAATACCTGGGCCCAGGACTTCGCATCTATGTCCGCCGCCCAGTCGGGTAGAGGACGGCCACCGACGGCATTAAACAGCCGGCCGCGACCGAATGGCAGATTCACCAGGACTGCAATACCCTTATCCTGAGCCAGGGGCATTAACTTTTGGGCCGCATTACGATTACCCAGCGAATAGTCCAGTTGAATGAAGTCCAGCTCATGCCTGAGCATCACTTCTGCAAAGCGCTCGTATTGTCGATCACTGGATGTAGTGACGCCGATATACCGAAATCTGCCCTGCTGTTTCCATTCCTGCATAGTCTGGAGTTGAATTTCGACACCGCGCAGATTGTGCACCTGCATCAGCTCGAAACTGTCGCCACCGAGTAATTCGAAAGAGCGCTCCATTCTGGCGATGCCGCTCTCGCGAGCTTCACGGTCGACCTTGGTCGCCAGCCACAGCTCATCTCGTATGCCCAGGTCTGCCATGATGCCGCCGATCACAGTCTCGGAGTTGCCGTAGTTGGGGGAAGTGTCCACAACCTTGCCGCCGAGGCGATGGAAGGTGGCAAAGGTCTCTCTAAACACAGACATTTCCGGCGCATCGGCTTGTCCCCGATAATTTCTACAGCCAATGCCTATGCCGGGAATTTGCTGGCCCGAAGATGGGATCGTGGTCATATTCAAGGGGCCCTGTGCCAGTAAAGGCCGGGGCAGGCCGGCGGCAGCGATTACGGCGCCTGCCTTGATTATCTGCCGTCTGGTGAAATTCATTTTATTGCTCCGCGGCCTCGCTTAGGACCGCCACTATGATCAATCTTTGCTGATATTGGTCTGTTCGGTGCGGCTGTGTCAATACATGGCGCCGCTACACAATCCGGTGGGGTTCAGGCAAAATGCTATGCTAGGGAGCCTCTGATCAATTCAATGGCCACTCTGCAGGAGTCTGGCACGTGCTGCTGCAAGGCGGCGTGCGCGGGCAATGGCCATAGTCCTTGGCAAGTACGTCAACGCGGCAGCTGTGCGCGCCAGGCCCTGCCCGAAGGGGCTTACAGTCGATCCCGCTCTCATCGTTGTACTTCCTTGACAGGTCGACACATGCCTGCGAAAGTGCGCCTTGATATCGGAATCGGCTGTAAGCCAGAGTGGTCATTGAATTGATCAGAGGTTCCCTAGACTGCAGCAGTCCGGCCAAAGGCTCAAATAGCTGCGCAATAATAATAACGGAGGCGAGTATGATTTTTGTCCGATACCCACAACTTCACCGCGTTTTAACAGGTTCGGTAGCGATCTTCCTGCTTGGCTTTAGCCTGCAAGTCGCGGCCCAGACAACGATTCCCCGTACCACCGACGGTAACCCGGACTTCAACGGCATCTGGCAGGCGTTAGGCAGTGCCAATTGGGATATCGAACCCCATGCCGCAGATTTTGGCCCCGTGGTGGAACTCGCTGCCATCGGCGCGATACCCGCGGGCCTGGGTATTGTGAGCGGTGGAGAGATACCTTACACCGTCGCGGCCAGAGCTCAACAACAGGCGAACAAGGCAGACTGGTTGGCCCTCGACCCCGTCGTCAAGTGTTATATGCCCGGTATTCCGCGGGCGAATTACCTGCCGTTCCCTTTTCAGATCATTCAGTCTCCTGCGCACATAGTCGTGGCCTATGAGTTCGCCAGCGCCAGCCGCATCGTTTATATGGATCAACCAGATTTTGAGGCGCCTCTGCTAAGCTGGATGGGGCATTCCAGAGGCCACTTCGAGGGCGATACCCTGGTGATCGATGTGACGGACCAGATGCCTGATACCTGGCTGGATCACGCCGGCAATCATCACACCGATGCCTTGAGGGTGACCGAGCGTTACACCCATATAGGTCCCAACACCTTGATGTACGAGGCTACGCTGGAAGATCCTAACGTCTATACACGACCCTGGACGGTGAGTTTTCCACTCTATCGCCGACTCGACGAAAACATGCAGTTGCTTGAATTCAAATGCGTTGAGTTTTCCGAGGAATTAATTTATGGGCATTTGCGCAAGACCGATTAAGCTTAATAAACCCAATCCAGGCAAGCTAACGGGCATGCTTTTGGCTGCCGGCGTTCTATGCTGCGGCGGGTCATTGCTTGCCCAGGAATCGAGTTGGCAACTATCCCGCACCATAGATGGTCATCCTGATTTTCAGGGAGTTTGGGCGAACAACAGCATCACTCCCCTGGAGCGAGCCGTGGGTTTCGAAAACCGCGAGCTGCTGAGCGATGATGAATACGCCCGCCTGCGTGCTGGCGTCGCGGAGATAACCGACGGTGGTGGGGATGCGCAATTTGGAGATGGATTTTTCGACGCCCTGGTGTCCGGCGAGGTGCAATCCTACGATCCTTCCACCGGCAACTATGATCAGACCTGGATGTCTCACAGAAACCTGGAGCGTCGCACTTCACTAATTGTCGACCCCGCTAACGGCAGACTGCCACCCTATACCGATGTCGCGGCAGCGAAAGTTACCGCCCGCCTCGAGCACATCGAGCAGCACCCGGCCGATTCCTGGACCGACAGGCCGCTACAGGAGAGGTGTATCACCTATGGCATGCCTTACCTGCTGGCAGGTTATAACAGCTATTATCAGATCGTGCAGAGTAAGGACTACGTCGCCATTATTCAGGAAATGATTCATGACGTGCGCGTAATCCCGCTGATCCCTAAAAGTGCAATCGATGAAAAAATCAGGCTGTGGCACGGTGATTCGCGCGGCTACTGGGATGGAGATACCCTGGTAATCGAAACCGCAAATTTTTCCGATGCCAGTGATCTGCGAGGCTCCGCTGGCAAACGGGTATTTATGGAAAAATTTACCCGCACCGCCGCCGACAATCTACAGTATGAATTCACCATCGAGGACGCCAGCACCTGGACCGCCCCGTGGACAGCTGTCATCAACTACAGCAGCAGTGAAGATCCGATCTTCGAATATGCCTGCCATGAAGGCAACTACGGTCTCTCCGGGATACTGTCCGGTCATAGAGCGCAAGAGCAGGCGGCTAATAGCAACGGCAACTAGGTAAATCAGCTCTCCACTTACGGTCTTCCATCACTGCCACGACGTCGTGGGGGAGGTATCAAAAAGGGAGCTAGGGTGTGCGTTCGGCAAGTAAAGCCGCGCTTAGACCCTCAATGCCCACCATACCTAGTGTCAGCAGCAGCGCTATCTGTGGACCGCGATGAGAGTTCGTGGGAGAAAACCATTCGTCGGGAGAGTGGGACCCACCGCCCTGACCACCGCCGGCAATGGTGATGGCCGGAATTCCCAAGGACATGGGGACGTTTGAGTCCGTGCTTGAAATTCCCAGCTCCCGTAATTCGATGCCGATGGTCGCGAATGCCAGGGCCGCGACCTGCACCAGCGGACTGCTCGTGGGCGTCATGCCAACGGGTCGATCTCCAATCAGATTAAATTCCACGGTAATTTCGCCATCGTTCCAGCGCGCGTTTTCCTCGGCTACCGCCTCAAATGCAGCCGCCTTGGCGCGGGCTTCCAGTTGTTTCAGCTCTTCAATATCATTCGAACGCATGTCGAGGGCAAAACTGGCGTTGGCCGCGATTGAATTCACCGATGTGCCCCCGGTGACAGTGCCAACGGTGAAGGTGGTTTTCGGAAACTGGGGTGTCTCAAACTCGGCGATTTTCGTGATCGCACGCGCCATGGCATGGATCGCGCTGGCCAGGCCGAAGGCGCCGAAGGAGTGGCCGCCTGGCCCGCTAAAATTAAACTCGAAGCGCCGACTGCCGGTCCCGCCGGTGGTTATCCTCCTAAGCGTCACCCCGTCTATCGAGACGAAGCCATCTATTTCCGGATGATCGCGGAAGATTGCCTTTATGCCCCGCAGATCGCCACGGCCTTCCTCCCCGACATTGCCCGCAAACATGATGTCGCCCACGGTTTCGATGCCGCTCTCGTTTAGCACTTCAATCACGGAGAGCAGGGCGGTAAGACCCCGGGTGTCATCGCCGATTCCGGGCGCGTAGTAACGGTTATTTATCAGCTTGACCCGAGTATCTACCCCTTCGGGAAATACCGTATCCAGATGCGCGGCGATGAGTAGGGTGGGGCCGTTGCCACTGCCTTTTCGCAGGCCGATTACATTGCCCTCATCGTCGATGTAGGCATCAATCAGCCCACGGGTCTGCATCTGTTGCAGATAGTAGGCGGCGCGTCTTGCTTCCTGGAACGGCGGAGCCGGAATTTCGGTGAGCCTGATCTGCTCTTCTATGGCCAGCGGTTCGCGCTGAAATATCTGTTGTAATGCAGTGCGCACACGATCGTCGCGGGCGACCTGGGTGTAAACCCGTTCCACATCTTCCTCGATTGCTACCGGAGATTGAGATTCCTGAGCGATGGGGGAGTTTGTAATCGATAGCAACAAGCATGTCGTCGCAAGTAGCGGGTAAGTCTTCAAGAGCGCTTCCAGTTCATTCGGTCCCTGCGGCCTCTATTACTGCCTTAACACTATAGCAGGCGCATCCGCCATCCTCGGCCACCGGTCCTGAGGGCTCGTCTTTCACGCATGCGCGAGTGCAGGACCGCACGCTTGTCTGCTATCCAGTCCTCCCGTCCGACATGAGGGTCAAGGCCACGGTTGCGGCGTCTATTTTCCTCGGCGATGCGGAATTGACAAAATTCCCGGTACATCTTGATCCCAGTTTTCAATTCCTGAATGATAATCTCTGCATAGATCGCATCATCGAGATATCCAATACCGGGCACGTTGTCGGGAATTAGATCCTCCGGATTAATAAAGTAATACAGGGCCCCGAGTATGCTCGCTCGCTCATCTTCGTTGAGCTGCCATTCCTCGTCGGTAATCATGTTGATCAGTATCTGTAATTTGGCCAATCGATCAGATATGAAAGCGGGCAAATTGGCTGATCTGGCCTCCTCTATCAATTCGCTGGCAGCCATTTCAATTTTTGCTGCGTTTTTCGGGTCCTCCACGGCAACTATTCCACTGTCGATGCTTTCCCGAAATTTCTGTAGGTCTTCATCACTCAGTGTAATGAGTAATATCCAGAGGCATATGCGTACTCCCTAGTTTTTAATTATTATGCTGTTTCTTGCTCCCCCCGGTTCCGTCCCCGAGCTAGTGCGGTCGCAGTCCTTGTGATCTGCGGACGTTCCAGACTTTCCGAATCGGCACCCAGCAGCTCGCTATAGTGCGCCTCCCAGCCGGATTCTTCAACAATCGGCTACGGCTCATTGCAGTTTCATTTCTGGACAACACTGTGCAAGGGCGCCAGTCCTCGATCGATTATGGATGCCACGGTGCTGAGAATGAGTGCCAGTCCCAGTAGTTCGGTAACTTCTCGTAAGCTTGATGCCAGGCTGGCTAGAAACTCTAGTCGAGAAGCGGCGATGCAAAGCAGGGGTACAAAGTAAAAAATACCGTTCCAGCGGCCGAGGAAACTCATGCGTAATTGTTTCTGTCGGAACAGGAAATAGGAATCCAGCACATACTGACTGAATGCAATTATGATAAGAAACGGCAGCAAGGGGTGGATAACGTCCACGCTGGCCATGGCCGCCAGTGCCGAGGTAACAAATATAAAATCGGTGCCATGATCGAACAGCATGCCCCGGGCTGACTCGGTATGGGTGGCACGGGCTACTTTGCCATCAAAATAGTCAGTGGCGATAGCAATGAAGAGAAACGCCACTAGCAGCGGCGGCGTTAATAATTGCGGATCGGCAAACGCCCAGCTTACTGGCACCACCAGTAACAAGCGCATCGCCGTCAGTAGATTGGCCATTACTTTCCGAACAGGTCCCGTTGCGCGCGGCGCCAGAAAACCAGCCCGATGGCGGCGTTGAAGAGAATAAAAAAGTTATGTTGTACGAACCCGAATGCAGCCATCTGGCCTTCGTTTTCCGGGAACAGGATCACCCAGAACGTGATTGCCGCTGCCCGCATGGGAGTGGGCACGGTGGCGGCAAAGAAAATAACCGGCAGATAGGGCAGCAGGGTCAGCAGCGACGCTTCCACTCCGAACAAGTTCAGCGCAACCGTGTAGACGACGATGGCGGCGAGCAAGGCCGGCGAGCGTAACAGGAAGAACGCGCCATAGTGCCAGGGCTTGGCCTTGCGGAAGGCCAGCAACACCGGTCGCTCGCGAAACTGGCTCCGGGGCAGGATATAGCCCTGGAAATAGGCAATCCACAGTACCAGTATTACGCCGGCTCCTGCGGCGATATAGGGAATCAGGCTAAACACCTCCGGCAGGGAATCGCCACCGAAAATATAACCGATCGTCGCCCAAATGAGCAGATAGAAAACTTCACAAAACATAATAAACAACATTACCGAGCCTACCTCCCAGCCGGGAATATGGTCACGTTTATTCAGATAGTAGGCCATCGCACCCTTGCCTATCTGCTCATTGAAGATAGATATGATATAGGCGCTGGCGCGAATCGGCGCGATATCCTTGTATTTGATGTCGGCGACAAACCAATTCAGTGCTCTGGTGACCACCAGTGTGTCGATGGCGAAGTAGAACAGGGAATAGCAAATCATCAACAGCAGCCAGGGAATCCAGTTAACCGTGGCAAAGACTTCGGTCATGTAAGCAGCGAGGGAGAGACCTTCACGCAGCGCGGCTCCGTTCAAGCGGTAATACAAATACCCAAAGCACGCGGCGGTAAGAATCAGGAAAATAATGCGGCCTAACGGACTTTTTTTACGGGCGGCTGTGGCTTCCGGGGCTGCTTCTGTGGGGGATTCTGGTTCTGTCATGAGCTTCGCTTCTCGTTAGTAATTTTCTCGAGTGTGGATTGCAGGGGTGTCAGGGAAATTCCCAGCACAGAATCGGCGTTGGTTTTAACGACTTCGTCCTGCGTAATGACATCAATAACCGTCGCCGAAATACCACCACCTTTCAATGTGCTGCCGATTGTAGCACCCAGTTTGGCCAGCCACATTGGCATGGAACCTACCTGTATTTCCCTGCCCAGCAGTTTCGCAGTGCGTGCGATGAGTTCTCGATAAGAGATAGTCTCCGGACCTGCCAATTCATGGCTTGTGGTTCCCGCGGATTGGGATTCACAACAGCGCAGTATGGCCACGCCGAGATCGTCGATATCCAGAGGCCGCATAAGATAATGGCCGCCACCTAACACTCTTATGCTGGTCTGTGAGGCTGCGCCCAGCAAGGCTTTCGCCCCCGCCGTGTCGGGCCCCAGCAAGATGGGAGTGCGGATGATGCTCGCAGAAATACCGGATTCGACCACCAGCTTTTCAGCACAGCCCTTGGATCTGAAATAAGCGTTGGCAGCGTTGGCATCGGCACCGATTACGCTGATGAAGACGAGGTGTTTAACGGCAGAATGTTTTACCGCTTGCACCACCGCCGCGGTTGCCGCCACGTTGGCGCTGGCATAGCTTGTTTGCCTGTTTTCAATAAGGATTCCAGCCAGGTGAACCACACAATCCACCGCTGCAAACAGGCTGGCCAGTCCTTCGCTATCCTCGTAGGAAATTATCCGGGGCTCAATTCTAGGTGAAATAGGAAGAGATGCCTTTGCTCGTTCCGAACGCACACCGGCTATTACACTTATTTCGTCTTGTGTGGTGATTTTAGCCAACAGATGCTGCCCTACGCTGCTGTTGGCTCCAGTTACTGCGATTTTCATAGTCAGAATTCTTTGTATAGCGCGGGGCCTAGTAAAAAACTTCTCAGGTATGCGGCGGCTCTGTTTGTTCGACAATAATCTCGCCACGGATATCGTAGCCCATCAAACTACCCGGGTAAGATTATCGACTCTTTTGTCTCGCTGTTTCTTGCCGGCGCTGCTGTTTTCAATTGCTCTTAATTTTCCCGCAGCCATCGCGCTGCGACGGCGTTCTTCGGGGGCATCGGCATACAGTGTGTTGCGCATGCGTGGCAGTCGGGCCATTTTTCGAATACTTTCTTCGATAGCCTGCGGCGCCCATTCTTCACCATAACTCGCCCCGGCGGCTCGGGTGATACTCTCATTCATCAAGGTGCCACCTAAGTCATTGGCCCCGGCATTTAAACAGGCGGCGACGCCTTCCATTCCCATCTTCACCCAGGATGCCTGAATGTTGGGAATCAATTCGTGAAATACCAGACGCGCCACGGCGTGCATTAAAATCGCTTCTCGAAAGCTGGGACCCTTGCGGGATTTGCCTTTTAAGTACATGGGCGCTTCCATGTGCACGTAGGGCAGTGGCACAAATTCGGTGAAGCCGCCGCTGCGACTCTGCAACTCCCGAATCTTCAGCAGATGGGTGGCCCAGTGCACAGGCTTGTCCACATGCCCGTACATGATGGTTGCAGTGGTCCTAAAGCCTAGATCGTGGGCGGTCTCCATTACTTGTAGCCATTGCTGGGAATTTAACTTGTCCGGGCAAATCAACTCGCGAACATCATCGTGCAAGATTTCGGCTGCGGTGCCGGGCAAGGTGTTGAGTCCGGCTGCCTGCAGTCGTTGCAAGTAATGTTTCAAGCTGATGCCGAGGGTGCTGGCGCCTTGCCAGACTTCCAGGGGCGAAAATGCATGAATATGCATGCCCGGTACCGCCTGCCGCACGGTGTCAACGATATCCAGGTAGGTTTGGCCGGTGTAATCAGGGTGAATACCGCCCTGCATACACACCTCGGTCGCCCCTCTGCCCCAGGCTTCCTGACAACGACGGGCGATTTCTTCGGCGCTGATGTCGTAGGGTCGGCCCCTCAAATTTTCGCTGAGTTTGCCCTTGGAAAATGCACAGAATTGGCATTTGAAATAACAGACATTGGTGTAGTTAATATTTCGATTAACGATGTAGCTAACCTGCTCACCATTGATTTGCTGCCGCAGCCTGTTCGCGCTTTGCGCAATATAGGCAAAATCCTGACCCCGGCTTTCGAACAGGCAGCTTATATCTTCGAGGCCGATCGCTTCCTGCGCTTCACAGCGGGAGACGATGTCTTCGATTTTCGCAGATGCGGCGATGGGGGCGGCGTTCAAATTTGCAGCCGCGTGTAATTGCTCTCTTTCCAGGTCGGGGATAGGGTTAAGCGCACCAGGTGTCCAGTTGTCCCTTTTTGCAAATCCACAGCTGTCCATCTGTTTCAATACATGGGGTCTTAATTCCTCCGCCAGCCATTTCCCAGGTTCCTGGGCGAAGCGCGGATAGATCGTCAGGCGCTGATCGAGAAATTTACCGGCGGCTGCAGTTTCCCTCGCCAGCTTATCCAGGTGTGGCCACGGCGCTTCGGGATTTACATGGTCCGGAGTGAGAGGAGAAACTCCGCCCCAGTCGTTAATGCCGGCAGCTATCAGTTGCGGCAACACCCCCGGGCTCAGATTAGGAGGTGCCTGGATACTCATTTCGGCACCGAAAATGAGTCGGGCTATGGCGATAGTCCAGAGCAGGTCGTCTAAATCCGGCTCCGCTGCCAGGGCCATTTTTGTACCGGGCTTGGCGCGGAAATTTTGCACGATAATTTCCTGGACATGACCGTGGCGTTGATGGCTTTGACGCAGTGCCAGCAGAGATTCAATTCTCTCGCGCCGCGTCTCACCGATACCGATAAGAATTCCTGATGTGAAGGGGACGGATAAGAGACCGGCCTGTTCGATCGTTTCCAGGCGGGTCGCCGGGTCTTTGTCGGGAGATCCGTAATGGGGCATGCCTTTCTCGCAGAGGCGATCTGAAGCAGACTCCAGCATGATTCCCATGGAGGCGCTGACCCGACGCAGGCGCTCGATCTCTGCCGGGCTCATGTTGCCGGCATTAATATGGGGTAACAGACCGGTTTCGTTTAGCACCTTGCCGGCAACTTCCACAACATAGTCCATCGTAGTGGCAAAGCCGAGTCTCTGCAGAGCGTCCCGGGCCGCCTGGTATCGCAGTTCCGGTTTCTCACCCAGGGTAAACAGGGCTTCCTGGCAGCCTGCCTCGGCCCCGGCATGGCAGAGCTCGAGCACCTGATCGATACTCATATAGGGCTGTTGAATGCGCTTTGGCGTTCGCGCGAAGGTACAGTAATGACAGACATCACGGCACAGATGGGTCAGGGGTATAAACACCTTCCTGGAGTAGCTGATTACATTGCCATGGCCTTGATCACGCAGGCTGCAGGCCGATTCTGCCAGGGCGTTAGTATCCGGGCATTCGGCCAGGGCAAGTGCTTCGGCGGCGGTGAGCGACTGGCCTGAGAGTAGCGGTTTGTGCAATGTCTGTACCCGTGATATAGATGGTCGGCAGGAATGAAAAGGCTGCTGAGAATCCCTCAAAGTGGCCTAGATTACCAGTCTCGAGCCCAAAAAGAGAGTAAAAGTAATGGCCTGGTCAATGACGGGGATCGACAGGAACCGACAGATGCTGCAGAGATTCCGAAAAATAATTCCCCTGCTGGTGGTTCTTGTAGTGGCCCAGTGGCCAGCGTCGTCGGGGCAGACACCCGATGATGCCAACGCATTGTTACTGCAAGACGCGCGCTTGATTGTGGGCGATGGCAGCGTTGTGGAAAGGGGCTCGATCTTGATAACGGGGGGCTTGATCGCCGCCGTCGGTGAAGTTGCTGCAGATGCCCTGCCGGAAAACACCCGGATTATTAAACTGCAGGGCAAGACGGTGATGCCGGCGTTGATCGATGCCCATGCCCATCTGGGCTATGAGGGTCACAGCGGTTGGGGCTCCCGATATTATAGTCGTGAGAACCTGATCGATCACCTGCAGCGATACGCTTACTACGGTTTTGCTGCGGTTTTCTCCGCTGGCAGCGACCCCGAGGACCTGGTGCTGGCCTTACAACGCTCACAGCGAAGGCGTGAGTTTGAGGGCGCCCGCTTGCTGTTCGCGGCGGGCATGGCACCGCCGGGTCAGGGTCCCAATAACCAGTTTCTAAGCCATGCAATCGCGCTAGCCGAGCAAACCGGGATGACTATCCTGCGGGGACTCGAGACGCCGCCACAGGCGCGGCAGATGGTAAAAGAAGTGGCGGCGAAGAAAATTCCATTTATCAAAATCTGGGTTGATGATCGCGGTGGCAGCCAACAAAAACTCGACCCTGAACTGTACCGCGCCGTTATCGATGAGGCGACAGAGAACGATATCAAGGTCTTCGTGCATCAGCAATTTGCAGAAGACATGCCGGATCTGCTGGAGGCGGGTGTCAGCGGTTTTCTGCATGGGCGTATTGGTGACGGCTTCAGCGAAGCGATTGCTCGGCAATCGAAGCAGGCGGATGCATTTATCATTCCCAATCTGGGCCTGGCAGAACTGAGGCGTGAAGCAATCGGTGAGGATGAATTCCTGCGCGCAAGCATTGCCGACGCGGTGGCCGAGCGCTTGACTGGAATTTCCAGCCAGCGGCAGTCCAACCCCCTTCGCAATACCGATGCCGAAGCAGAGCTGCAACGCGGCTTTGCCAGACTATTGAATGCCGAGGTGGATATCGTACTTGGCACCGATGCGGGTGCGCTGCCCGATCATTTTTTCGGTTACAGCGGGCATCGTGAACTGGAAATATTCGTGCGCCTGGGTATGACACCGATGCAGGCACTGATGGCAGGGACCAGCAAGCCAGCACGGGCACTGGGCCTACATGACATGGGTTTGATCGAGCCTGGAATGAGCGCGGACCTCCTGGTATTGGACGCAAATCCACTGGATAATATTCGGAACACCAGGACGATTGCGCGGGTGTATTTGCGCGGGAATGAGGTTGACCGCAATGCGATTCTTGAACAGTTGGTTCGGCGCTATGACTCGCAATAAATCGGGCTTAGTCGCAGTCACCTGAGTCAAAATTCCCAACCAGCCTTCGGCAGTGGTAAGCTGAGGCTGTGTTCCCATTCGTCCAATAGTCCTTGCTCCCCAAAATGTATCGTATAGTCACCCCCAATGCGCGGCCTTTTGATCACGATTCGCATCGAAAGCTCTGAAGCTCACGCTGGTATCACTGAAGATCAGTTTGTAGATTTAGCCAGTAGGCAGAGGAGATGCTAGAGAGCTTTTCAACAGCCTGCTAGGGAAAATGAAAAACGAAATCGTCTTCGCTGGACTCTTCTTGTGATTTTCGGATGAGAGAGTGTAGCTCATCACGTTTTGCGCCGACCCAGGCCTCTCTGTTTTCATCCGGGTCCAGTCCCTGTTCGGTGAGGCGGATCTCTTCGGCTTCGCGAAAAACACAGAATTCATTGTATGCCTCGATCTCTGCTTTCAGTTCCCGAATGATTATTTCAGCAAACATGGCATCGTCGAGAAAACCGATGCCGGGGATATGATCGGGAATAAGATCTATGGGGTCGCTGAAATAAGACAATGCGCTGGTAATCCGTTCGCGGTCTTTATCGCCGAGCTGCCATTCGTCGTCTTTCATCATCTCCAGCAGGACCTTCAGTTGCAACAGGCGTTCGGCAATGAAATCCGGAAGATCGTTGTTCATAGCCACATCGACAATCTTGTAAGCGGCCCTTTCGATTTCGGCCGGACTCTGGCTGCTAGCGGAGGTGGTTCTGGCTTTGTCTACTATTGTCTTGAACTTGTCCAGGTCTCTGTCGCTGAGAGTGAATGTAATATCGAGAGGCATAGTTCCGTCCTGTTTATCGGTTTTTGCTAATTGATGATTGAACTAACTAATTTGGTCTTGCTGAATTCGGCCGCTGCTTGAGGTCCGGTTGTCTTCGGTTTACCTCAGCCGAATATACTCGAAAATCTGACTGTCTTCTTTAAGTTTCATTCATGAATTTGCTGAAATTCACCATGCGGTGTGCATAATAGGAGCTAATTCAATGGCATGGGGAGATCCCGGGCAGTCTGGTGCGCTCGCCAATTGGGCCGGGCGGGGATTATCTTCATCGTCTTCGTGCTAGATTAATGGTTCGCCCAGACTCTGCCGCTGCCCTAGTCGCCATGAACCTGTGCTGATTTTTGGGACCACGCAGTGCAATAGGAAATTAAACAATTATGAATGAGCGAGGGGACATCGATCCTGAGTTCGATCCAGCAAAACACAGCTTGACAGATTCCAGCTATTTCGAAGATCTGGAGGTCGGACAGCGCTTCGTGATCCCGTCCCGCACACTGGGTGATGCAAATTTCGCCGCCTTCCAATTTCTCTCCGGAGACAATCATCCGATCCACTATGATGTGGAATACTGCAGGCGTAGAGGACATCCACAATTGCTTGCTCACGGCTTTCAAGTAGTCAGCCAAACGGCGCCCGGTGCCGGCATGCTACCCCATGTGCTGGAGGACAGTTTGATCGCCCTGATCGAACAGAGTTCGAAATTCCTTAAACCGGTATATTGTGGAGACACTGTGTACCCGGCCCTGATAATTCGTGAGCTGACGCCTGGCAAGACTACCGGCGTGATAACACTCCGTTCCACGATTCATAATCAACATAGACAACTGGTGATGGAAGGTGAACAGAAAATGCTGGTTCGAATGCGTCCTTCCAGTTAGCAGGGAAGCAGTGCAGTTTTTCAGATTCGACTTTTAGGTAATGTGTCGAGCAGGCGCGGTATTTTCCTGGCCAGTTCCCGGAGATTTTCAAGCCGTCCGTTTTATGCAGCTATTCGAAAGATCGCGCTGTGCTCCACTTCCACCGCCACCTCATCGTCGCTCCACATGGCGATGTATAACTTGATGAATTGGTGGCCTTTGCGTTCCCATTTCTCAATTGGGACGGTACGAATTTCTATGGCTTGCCCTGCGTGCAGAGCCTTGCGCAATATTATTCGACTGCCGGTGTGAATCCAGGCCGGCAGAATGAACATTCGCATCAGGGCCTTATTACAGGCATCCAGCAAATAGTAGGGGTGGATCAGACCGTTACCGCCAAAATAAAGCGAGGTGTGGTCTCTCTGCGCATTGACTCTTTCCATGTTGTCCTGCTCTGACGGATTCCAAATATAGACAGGCGCTGGCCGATCTATGTCGATCAAATTCCAGGCAATTTCCTGGCGTTCTGTTGGTGCGGGCTCACCGACGGCGTGCGCCAGCTCGTGGATCGGTGGTAGTTCTGCTGGTAGCGCGGAGTCCAGCTTGGCGATCTGTACGCCCTCCGCGTTGACTGCCGAAGTCTGGTGTCTGCGCTCTCCTGCATCGGCGCCAACATTCTCCGTTTCGATGGTCAGCAAATCGTCCTGATAGGCCGGTTTGAGAAATAGGACGTCAAGCACTCCGCGGTTTAGCCATTGCGCACCGTAGACCCGCACCAGTGGCTGGCAAAGATAACCGAAAATGTTGACTCCGCTGACCAGGGCGCCACTGAAACCGTACTTCAGCGCGATATCATCTCTGTGAATACGATTTTCTGACGCCTCGGCATCGTTCAGAGCGACTATCTGCTGGGTTGCTACGGAAGTTATTGTTGCAGGCATTAAAAACGTCGAGGCCAGGTCGCAGGGTTTGTATCAGTCGAAGATATCGACTTTGCCAAGTTTCCAACTAACGTTTGCGGTGGAAGTTTGCATTCGGAGTTTGCGCAGCTTGTAGTTAAGCTGGGGGGTTCTGAGTCGGAGTCTTTCGAGGCGCCGGACATCGAATAACAGCAACACACAGCCGTCTTTGCTAATGATGGGGCCGGTCCTGGCCGCAGCGAAGGGCCTGGCACCATAGTCCTCATCCTGTTACATGGATTCTGCGTTTAAGGTGGCATCACCGCTGGAGAGTAAACACCAGCAGGCTTCTGATAACTCGAAACAGCCACCCTCAGGCAATGTAACCAGCTCGCCAATCTGACTTAGCTTTTCAAGTACTGTGAAGATGAGTCCGTTGAACTGGGCCTGCTTGGCGATAATTGGTCGCATCGACCAGCCTAGCAGCAGTCTGTCCTGGAATCCTTCGGCGGTGATAAAGGATCTAAATGTTTCTTCGGAGAACACGCACAGGGTGACCGGAGTTCTTGCTACGACGCTGGCATTGCGGGTAGATCTGCCGGTAATTACCGCCATTTCACCCAGCACATCGCCGGCTTGCAGTTTTGCATCGACGTGCAAGTTCGAGCCATCATGTCTAACCACGTCGCAATAACCGGTAAGGATGAGATAGACGTAACCACGAGTAGTCGAGTCCTGTACCAGGATGACATCATCGGCGTTGTAGCGTCTGATTTCCTCATCTGCCAACAGGCTGCGCATCCACCGATTGGGGAATGGCCTGCCCAGCCATTCGGTAAGGTAGTGATTAATCTGGGAAGTATAGATGGCGGAATCACCTTCCAGAATCGTATAGCGTTTGCCTGATGTCGCAAGAGAAAACGTGGTGTTGAATTCGTTGGCAAGTTTTTCGACGTGTACGAATACCACCCGGTCAGAAGCAGACTGAATCGCATCGGCCGGATCGCCATGAATCGCACCGGCGCCGCCATCGGCAACCAGCAGAGAGAAGCGATCCTGGTAGAGTCGCTCGAGATTTCTGAGGGTACTCTTTCGAATCAGGCCTTTCGCGGCCATTGCATTCACTGCCGTCATGGAGTGGTTATCGCCGATTATGCAGATTTCCCGCTCGATGCCGCGATTAACAGTGGAAAAGGTCGCGCCGATAGTGGGGATGCTATGCACCGTGACGTGTGGTTCGATAGTCAAACCAAAATAGTTAAAACGCTCGCCGGGGCGAACTTCCACCAGTCTAAAATGCTCGCGAATGGCGCTGATTTTCCAACCGATGCCACAGGAAATCTTCTCCATGGCCATGTGAAAGATTTCGCGCGTGGTGATTAAATCAACCCGATGCGGCATCTGCATCAAGGGAAACAATGCGGAGTGATCGTCGTGTAAATGGGTGAGGAAAACTGCCGCTATCTGGTTCTTGGAGACGCCCCGGGCCAGCAGATGTTCATCGAGAAAGGGAATACAGTCAATCAACAGGTATTCGCCGTTGTAACACAACGCCAGTCCGGTACAGGCTTCGGTAGGTGTGAATCCGGAAGCGCCACCGAGTACTTCTATGCCCATTTTCACGAGGCCGCCAGGCACGTAATCCGAACTGACCTTATAGGGAGGTTCGATGCGCTGGTCTTCATTCAAGTCGATGCGGACGACGGAGTTGCCATTACCGATATCGTAAACGTCCTGGTCTACATGGGTGATGCTCTGGTTGCCCACCTTCACCCAACCATCACGGAAGGGCAAAATATTGAAAAAGCTTTGCAGCGGGATAATTTCGCCGTACCTATCCTTCAGTGCCAGTTCCCTGCTGGCAGCGAGCCATTCATCGCGTAGCTCTGGCTCGGTTTTCCAGTTTTCCAGTTCCTGACGAGTCGGTCCAAATAAGGTGATACGCAACAGGCGCAGGGCGTGGCTTATATCGTCTTCTTCACCCACCAGGTTGAGCCTGCGACCATCGGCAAGCCCATTACTGACGAAGAGGAAAAAGTACAGTGGAAATTCCATGGAGTTGGTGAGGGAACCATTTTTTTCCTTCACATCTGGCAACACCAGCGTATCGAAGTTACTGATACCGTGCAGTAACAGTCCCTTCAGCACTTCTGGTGGCTGTCCGAGCAGAATCGTGCCGTCGTCATCTTCGTACAGCCGACTACCCATGGCGGGCTTGATCAGCGTGTGAATGCCGGCATAGGCGCTAACAGGGTATCTGTGGTTCTTTGTGGCCATGCTTGTAATTTTAGTTCCATCGGCTGCGGGGCTGTACCCGAGCGAAACTAGCCTACAGACTAGGAACGGTGAGGGGAAGGGAAAATTGGGGCAATATCGGGGTACGTCACTGTTTTAGCGGGCTATTTACTGCGTTTGACCCTGCCCAGAAGATGAAATTCATCATTTGGGCGAATACTGGCCATGTGAGCCAATCGATTCGACAGCGCAAAGAAGCTGCTTATGGCGCCGATATTCCAGATATCATCCTCACTAAATCCTTGTTTTTCAAGCAACGTTAAGTCGGATTCACTAATTTCATAGGGTTTCAGGGAGACCTTGACGGCATAGTCCAGCATCGCCCGCTGGCGCCCGGAAATATCGGCTTTTCGGTAGTTGGTGGCGAGTTGATCGGCAATTAGGGGGTTTTTCTCCCGAATCCGCAGCACCGCACCGTGGGCGACAACACAATAAATACACTGGTTGAGGCCGGAGGTGGCCACTACGATCATCTCTCTCTCACCCTTGGTCAAGCCGCCGTCTTTCTCCATAAGGGCGTCGTGGTAGGCAAAGAATGCCCGAAACTCATCTGGCCTGTGGGCCAGGGCGAGAAAGATATTCGGAATAAACCCTGTTTTTTCAGATACTGCGACGATTCTCTCGCGAATATCCGTGGGTAAATCCTCCAGATCCGGTACCGGGAAACGACTGATGGCTACTGTGGTCATAGCTGTTGCTCCGCCTGTATTAGTGGCGTTGAATCTCACTGGATTCAGCAAGGTCCGTATTAGGTGCTACGGTAGCGAGCTGCCCGATCACCCCGATAAAGGCACGGGATGTAGTGAACCAGGCGCCTGCTAGCTCTCCGAAACAAACTCCATTCCTGGGAGTTCGCGTCCACCTCAGTAAATAGGAAGAGGCTTGCTTATTCACATAATTCCCTCTACAAAGCAGTTCGTGTTCGGCTTGCCGACCCGACTCAGGATTCGCTGCGGTGGTTTCTGTGCAAGAGAGGCATTTTACAAGAATTCACCGGGCTGTCTTCTGTTTGAGCAAATTTAGTTGCCTTCCAGCGCGTATTTATTGCCCTGTCTCTAACGCGCAATCGAGCCGGCAGTGGGAGAGAGATGAATGAGCGAAAAAAAACAAGACCTGCTAGAGAAAACCTATGTGGTGACGGGAGCCAACAGCGGTATTGGCTATGAGGCGGCGCATAATTTTGCCAGCCGAGGTGCGACCCTGGGGCTGGTTTGCCGAAATGAAGCACGTGGACGCCAGGCGCTGGCAGCAATTCACGGGGAAACCAGGAATGACAAAATAAGCCTGTACCTGGCCGATTTTAATTCCCTGGCCGACGTTCTCAGAATGTCAGGCGAGCTGCTCGCAGACTTCCCCAAGATTGATGTATTGTGTAACAACGCAGGCGGATCGAATGCAAGCAGAGTGCTTACATCGGAAGGTTTTGAAGCGACTTTTGTCACTAACCATCTCAGTGGTTTTCTGCTCACCACCCGCTTGATGCCAGCGCTCATAAAAGCGGGGGAGACACACAGGGCGCGCATCGTGTTTACCAGCTCTCTTGGACACACGAATAGCGCTATCGATTTCGGCGATCTCAATTTGGCGCAGGGCTATAGCACGCTCAAAGCCTATGGCAGGTCCAAGCTGATGAATTTGTTAACTGCGCGGGAACTGCAGCGCCGCTACGGTGATAAGAATATTGTGGCCAGTTCGTTTCATCCGGGCATGGTGCGCACGGCGATATGGAGTAAGGGTGGCATCCTGGCGAAATTGGTCGGCATAGTCATGTATCCTTTCATGGTGAATATCGAAAAAGGCTCAGATACATTTATTTGGTTGGCAAGTTCCGACGATGAAGCCTGTGTCTGCGCTGACGGGAACTATTTTTTTGAACGCAGGCGAGGAAAGCCAGCAGGGTTTGCCACCGATGAAGCGGCAAAAAAATTGTGGCTGGTCAGCGAGGAATTGATCGGGCAAACCCTCTAATTCTGGTCAGGCTGTCAACACCGGTGCTAGCGTTCATGAATCTTAAAACTTGCCTGCATCACCGTCGTCGATTTGAAATCGCTTTCACTTTGTCTGAAACATATAGTTGGGTGCTGCGAATAGCACGCGATCTTAATTGAGACAAAACCGCGAGGGCGGGATCGGCTCGATAGCTATTATACTTGTCTAAATCTGAGAACTGTATGTAGTGCACCTCTATACCGTCCGAGTCGGAGGAGAATGAAGTATCGGGTTCAAATGCCGCAACAAGTTTGCCGCCATGTGACCTTATAATTTGAATAGCTTGTGTCTCAAATTTGTTGAATTCCTCTCTGTTCTTCACTTCCAATATTGCAATAATGTTAATCACTGGCTTCCTAGCCTGCCCTTTACGTCCAAGTAGGCCCATTCAATTAGCTCACTAAGAGCGCGAGAATCTATATCGATTCCAGGTCTCACCTTGACATGGCGCATTCTCTTTCCGGTACCTTCAAGAAGACTATGCGGATCTTGAAGAAATGCGCCGGTAAAAAATCCTACGTTCATATGAGAATTAAACACATTGACATATCCGAAAGCGGCGTCATTTACACAAGCGGTTGGGCAACCATCATGCATGATTTCGTTGACGTCATCACCACATTGTCGAAATATTGCAAACCATTGTCGCGCGATTGAAAATAGTTCATTGGGTTCATTAGAAAGCCATGCATCAATCTGAGGCAGATGATGGGCTGCTTCGGTGAATATAAATAGCTGATTTATGTTATTCATCTGCACTCCATAGAACAACATCTGGATTCAATTCACGATGAGTTTGCAGACTTTCGATCATTGATTCCGAGCTACCACCTGCGTTTGAAATGATCAAAGTGTGCCATTGCCCATTTGGCTGGAGTAACGTGTCAGCTGAAAAAAAGTGCGATCAAATGGAGAGTTGTACAAAAACGAAATGCTGCCATTGGTGTGTCCTGGCGTACAAATTATGTCGATGTTAGAAAAGTGCCTGATGTTCTCGGAGAAGGTGACATCTACTTCGCATGACTGTGAAATCTCGTTTCTTTCTTTTTCGTGGCAACATAACTCTGAATTAAATTGTTGTTTGATGATTTCTACGGAAGCATACTGGAGATTGGCTATCTGGCCGCAAAAACTGCCACACTGGATAAGTTCGCAATGTAGAAGGAAGAAACTCTCTACTGGAATAGAGGCGATTCCAACAGTTTAGAAGTTTTGGAGCCAGGCCTCTGATAGCACATCATGTCTGTAGTCAACCTGTGCAACCTCAGACCTGGCTCCGTCATTCTTCAACCGTCTTGATTAACCTTAGTTGATTAACCTTAGTCCCTTAATCCAAAAGTGTAGACCACATTACCCGATGCCATGGACACAAACTGCTGGCCATTAACCGCGTAAGTAATCGGTGCGGCATGGACGCGCCTGCCCAGGGAGATATGCCAGAGTTCTTCGCCGGTGGCCGCATCCAAGGCGAAGAAGTAGCCATCGGCACTGCCGGTAAATACCAGACCACCTGCGGTGGTGGTGATACCTGCAGAAGAGCGCGGCATGATCGGGAACTCCCATTCGATTTCCGCCGTGACCGGGTTGATGGCGCGGATAGAACTGTGGAAAGCATCCATGGGCTGTTTGTAACTACCGCCACCACCGGTGAAACGCTCGCCAACTTCATATTCTTCATCACGCTTGAAGAATTCCTGTTCGCCATCGAAGGAGGTGACGTAGAAAAGTCCGGTCTGCTGACTATAGCCCGGTGAATACCAGTTGGTCCCCCCGGTGATAGGTGGCGATACCATAATGCCCTCGTAGGTGGGCTCCATGCCAGGCACTCGAATCGGTCTGCCGTTGACGTCAAGACCCTGAGCCCAGGTCTGGGTGGCGAAGGGCTTGCCAATCAAGAAGCGTCCGTTGGTACGATCGATGGTATAGAAAAAGGCGTTGCGGTTGGCCCACATCATGACTTTTCGAGTGCGGCCCTCGAACTCGATGTCGGCGAGAATCGGCACCTGGATCGCGTCGTAGTCGTGCACATCGTGGGGCGTAAACTGGAAATGCCACACCAGTTCCCCGGTGTCGCCGTTCAGCGCCATGGCCGCGTCCGAATACAGGTTGTCGCCGAGACGGGCGTCTCCGTTCCAGTCTGGGCCGGGATTACCAGTGCCCCAGTAAACCAGGTTTTCATCTGGGTCATAGGCGCCGGTAATCCAGGTGGCGGAACCACCGGTTTTCCAGGAGTCACCGGACCAGGTGTCATTACCAGGCTCACCTTCTCCGGGAATCGTGTAGGTGCGCCATTCGAGTTCCCCGGTCTCGGCATTATAGGCATCGATGAAGCCACGGATGCCGAATTCGCCACCGGCGATGCCGGTAACGACCTTGTCTTTGACGATGAGGGGAGCTGCGGTCTTGCTATAGCCTTCCTCGTAGTTTGCAACTGTTACATCCCATAACACGTTGCCGGTGCGGGCATCGATAGCCACCAGGTGTGCATCCAGGGTACTCATGTACAGGGTTTCACCGAGGATAGCCACGCCTCGATTATTACGACCGCAACAGATACGCAGGTCATCGGGCAGCTCATGATCATAACGCCAGTACTGGCGGCCGGTTGCTGCGTCAACGGCGACCAGGTTGCTAGGCGCCTCGGTGATAAACATGATGCCGTCGACAACCAGGGGCACAGTTTCGGCGCGATCGATGACTGGAATCTGGTAGGCCCATTTCAATTCCATTGTCGCCACATTTGAGGTATTGATCTGGTCCAGCTTGCTGTAGCGCTGGCTGTCCAGAGTGCCGGAATACATCAACCAGTTTTCCGGTTCGTCGCCGGCATTGAGAAGCCTCTCCCAGGTAATGGGAGTGAAGGCCGGAGTGATTACAGTCTCGAACGGGTCTTCCTGGGCAAATATTGGCATCGATAGGCATAGTGCAATCAATAGTGTCATCAACAGGCTTGCAATCTTATTCATGCTTAGATCTCCTTTCTCAACGAGAACATATAGGCGACAAGGTCGTCCAGGTCGCTCTCGGTCAATGTCTGTGCATAGCTTGGCATGGTCGATTCCTCGACCCGTTCGGCGGATTCGATCCGGGTCTTGGGGTATGACCAGAGATTAAAATCGTTGTCCATGATGCGCAGGGAAAAGCTGTCTTCATTCATGCGCAGACCTTCCCTGTAGCTGCCGTCGGTGCCGGTTATCTTCATGGTCCACCAGCGCGGCGCTACGTCTTCATGGGGGGTGATGAGGTCGCTCATCAACTCCTCCGGATCGCGACGCTCGCCGACGCGGCTCAAGTCAGGTCCCAGCCGTCCACCTTGGCCGCTAACCATGTGACAACTGTCGCAATCGCCGCGGCCGGTGAACACCATGGCGCCGGACGTTGCCGAGCCGCTCAGATTAACATTGGTTGGATCGATGCTGAGAGCATCCACGTAAGCGACTAGTTGCCACACCTGCGAGTCGGGCAAATCGGCCGCCACTGGCAGCATGGCCGTGCCGGCAATGCCTTCCCGAAGGATATTAAAGATGCCCACATTAGTGCTGGCGCGGGATAGTCTACCGGTGAGGTCCGGTGCCCCAGTCTCGTCGTTGCCCTTGGCATCGAAGCCATGACAGCGGGAACATTGCCGTTCGAAGTAACGTTGGCCCTGGCCGATGTCGTAGCCGGTGTTGTAGAGATTGCCTGCATCTTCCGCCATAGCGGGCAGGCCAGAGAGGAAAATACTGATTGCCCCCGATGCCAGCAACCATTTCCACCAAAACCTTGAGTTAAAGCCCATGCTCACTCCTTTGTATTTGTTGTGTTGGTGAGGGAAGCTAGTGTAACACCCGCATGAATCGTTGCAATTAGCGTGTGGCAGCCGGTCCGGTGGTCACCGGGCTTGGGTCGCCAGCGTTCTAGCTGTCGGTCGCCGCCATGCTCATCATCAAGAATCCGGTGAAGGCGGCGCTGTTAGGTGACAGGCTCGGGTCCACCTTGGTTTTCATCTCGTTGAGGATGTCCCGGTACTCCGCATAGAATGCCCATGAAGGTTGGGGTCGGTACTGCAATGATTTCAATTCAAAGTGTGCGATGACCCCTTTGGTGGTGGTGGGTTTAACGAAAATCTCCCGCTGTGGGCGAAAGTAGACCGGTATGATACTGATCAAGGACCACTTGGCCAGCTTGTACATCAATAGCAGGTCGAGTATTTTTTCAAAGCCCCCGCGCTCGTCACCGTGTAATTGCGCCTTCAGGCCTGCGACCAGCTGGTTCTTTTCTTTCGGCGTAAGAGAATTGGCAAAATCCCTGAATCTAGGTTTTTCGAACACCGAAATCATGGAAGAACGGCCAATGATTTTTATCATATTGTCGATGATGTCGAGGGTATCTCTGAAATTCTTGTTGACGAAACATGTCTGGGTAAAGGTGATCATCTGGTCCACCTTGTGCTTCTTGACAATGGCCTGAATCTCGGGATCGGAAAAACCGCCAGGATATCGATTCAGGAACCATCGCTCGGCTTGCCGTAATCTTTCTGAATTCACTGTTTACCTGTGCGTAGTGGGATTGGGGAGAGATGGAGCGAGATGATCCTGATCCAAGTCTGCGGCGCAATGGCTATTCAACATGGGTCGCCGCTCTCTTCACCCGGATTGTTTTACCGTCCATGGCCCTGCCGTTCAAATTTTTCATAGCAGCCTTGGCCTCTCCGGTCTTGGGCATCTCGACGAAGGCGAATCCCTTGGAGCCACCGCTTTTCTTATCTAAAACCAAATTACAAAACTGCACGGTGCCATGGGCGGCAAACAGAGCCTGTAGTTCGGCTTCGGTAGTTGATCGAGCAAGATTGCGGATGAGTAGTTTCATTATTGTTTCTTTGTCAGCTTTTCTGCCGCCGACGATTCCAGCAGGCACGCCCGCCTGATTTTTAGCAGTTTGGTCTCGCCCAGCCTTCGCATCAGTTCAATATTGCGGCGGGGTATTTGTTCGACATCGGGATATCTGGCGATGGCTCTTTCCAGGCTCTCCTCCCGCAGCAAATGTAACATAGGGTAGGGCGATCGGTTCGTGTAATTCTCTGCGGCGGCGGGATCGCTGCCTTCAAACCGATAGTCTGGATGAAAGCTGGCGATCTGGTAGATGCCTTCCAATGCCATTTGTTTTATTAATGCCTCGGCGTAACTAAGGAATTGATTGTACGCATCAAATTCCCGCAGAACTCCGGGATGAATCAGCAGGGTTGTTTCGATGCGCCGATTACTATTGAGTAATTCGAGTTCCGCCTGTAATGCAGCCAGGAGCAGGTCTTCAGAATTCGCAGCCGATACGGTGAAGCGGACACGATTCCCGGTCAGTTCTGTTTTTGCGAACGGACACAGGTTCATGCCGACGACGAAGCGGTCTACCCAATTCCGGACGACCGCCACTATCTTGCTTGCATCGAAGGTGCTATCCATCTGCGGGCAGATGTTACGGCATTCTCCGGCCGATGACAGCACTGGGGTTAACACATTGGCGTTGGCCAGCTATCAGGATCTCAGCTTCAAGCCGGATTCAGGGAGATCGGAATGTCCAGGCTAAGGTCCGGCCAGAAGCACGATGCGCAGTGCCGGCAGCATACATCGGCTTCACCAACGCCGCGAGTCAATTTTCTGGATCAAACGCACCCCCAGTGGCAGGATTTGCCACTGTCATGTTTTGCTCCTGGCCCCGAAGACTACTCTTCTTTCGTGAGCACCGCGCAATACGCAGTCGCTGATTCTTCAGTCACATTCGTGTAGCAGTACTCGAAAACAGTCGGACTCTCGAACCATATCAAACCGTTGCCACCGGTACTGGTAACAAACATCGCTTCGAGACCGGTGGAACGAATCGTGCCCCACACACTAATACCGGCAGAGCTGCCAGACGTATCCGAGCTCTGAGACCTGCCGATGAATGTTTCCCCATCTTGATAATCAACAGAGAAGACCAGCTCTGATTCAGAAATTACCGCACCGCCGCTAGATACTTGACCTGATGTGCCGGAAGTCACCACACGGATATCGCCGATCCAACGGCCCTCCATGTTCGGGTACTCTGCAGAGATCGCAGATTGAGTAAAGAGAAGCAGTACTGCTGCACTTATGCGACTTAAGCTCGTAGCCTTATTCGCCTCCAATCTTTGTCTTTTACCCTACTACTTCTAGTCCTTATTGCAGCCTTAATCAAGGGAAATATAGCGGCGCTCTGCCACGCGGTAGCCGGTTAGATGATATGCCCAATCCATCTGCCGGCGAGCATGACCCCGGACCAGGTGAGCAGCGACAGGCTGCCAATTACCTTCAGTTGAGTGGGGGTAGCGACCGTCGTGTCCCACTGTTGAATTTGCGAGTACACCCGGAAATGGAAATAGGCCATGTTGACACCGGCCAGTAGCAATAAGAACATTTTCCACTGAAACGCGGGATTGACGACATGGGAGGCGGCACGCGTAATGAACATGCCCACGCCGGTAATGGTAGCGACTATGAATGCTCCCCAGGACCAGGGTATCAATTCTTTAGACAGGGTGGTGATGGCGTAGTTGGTGGCAGCCAGTCCGAGCAGGCGCAGGTCCACCATCAAGATTGAGCCGACGACGAAGCTTGCCGCAATGACGTGAATGGATTCAAGAAATGGAAACCACGCGGTGCCACCAATCTCCCAGGAGATGGGCCAGTTTTCGATATCGATCCAGAATGGTGCGTGGAGTAATTCCATCATGATAATTTTTACGCCGGAAAGTAAATGTACTCCATGTAGGCAATCCATCTTCCCGCCATGGCTACCATAATCCACAGCCCCAGGGACAGGAGTGCAATGCCGCGGGCCGCCCACAGACGTTTCGAGTTTAATTCCCAGTAGTCATGCTGGCGTCTGCTCATTAAATAGAAGAACAGGGTTAACAGAATCGCTGGAATCAGGAAGCTTAGCTTCCAGCCAAAAACCGGGTTGTTGAAATACCGATTGGGTCTGGCGAACAGGAAGAAGCCGCCGGAGACAAAATTGGAGGCTAGTGCCCACCACAGCCAGGGCATTAAGCGCGTGGTCATTTCCGAGATCTTCTGGCTGGGGACGGCAAGGCCGAGGATGCGCAGATCCAGTATCACGACGGAGCCCATGACGACGGCGATGCCGAGTATGTGCACGGTCTGAATGATGGGCGGAAAGCCGGGAATGTTGCGCAGTGCCCACAGCGCGCCGTCTTGCAGAAAACTTCCTGCGATTAATCCGCCAATACTGGTAAAAAATTCTGGCAAAATTCAGCCTATTTTTCTTATCGCTACTAGTCTATCGGCTAACAGTGCTTATCTGTAACCGCGCCCTCTGAAGCTGACGTCACCATCGCCGCATATTTTGCCAGCACGCCACGAGTATAACGGGGTGCCGGTTTCTCCCACTGGGCCAGGCGGGCGGCGATTTCTTCGTCATTGACCTCCAGCTTTACCTCATTGGTCTCGGCATCGATGGAAATCCGGTCTCCGGTCCGTACAATCGCGATCGGGCCGCCTTCGATGGCCTCCGGGGTCACATGTCCCACGACGAAACCATGTGATCCGCCCGAAAACCTGCCATCTGTAATCAGCGCCACGTCATTGCCCAGGCCGGCTCCCATGATGGCGGCAGTTGGACTGAGCATTTCACGCATACCCGGCGCGCCCCTGGGACCTTCGTAACGGATGACCAAAACATCGCCCTTGACCACGGTGCCATCCAGCACCCCCTGCAGGCATTCTTCCTCTGACTCGAACACCCGGGCACTGCCAGAAAAACTCAGGCCTTCCTTGCCGGTGATTTTCGCTACGGCGCCGCCTGGTGCTAAATTACCTCTTAAAATAACAAGATGGCTGTCTTTCTTAATGGGATTGTCTAATGGTCTGATGATGTCCTGACCGGCCGGATAAGGCGCTACATCTGCCAGGTTTTCCGCTATGGTCCCACCGGTGACAGTCATGCAACTGCCATCCAGCATGCCAGCTTCCAGCATCGTCTTCATCAGCGGCTGGATACCCCCAATCTTGATGAGTTCGGACATCAGGTATTTTCCGCTGGGCTTGAGGTCAGCCAGCATGGGAGTCTGCTTGCCGATCGTGGTGAAGTCGTCCAGTTCCAGCTTCACCTTCATGGTGTGGGCCATCGCCAGCAAATGCAGCACCGCATTGGTGGAGCCACCGAGTGCAATCACCACCTTGATGGCGTTGTCGAAGGCGGCGCGGGTCATGATGTCGGACGGTTTAATGTCATGCTCGATCAGGTGCATGATGGCTTCGCCGGCCTGCAGGCAATCGTCGGTCTTTTCCTGGGAGATCGCATCCTGTGCGGAACTGTTGGGCAGGCTCATCCCCAGCGCTTCGATGGCGGAGGCCATGGTGTTGGCGGTGTACATGCCACCGCAGGAGCCGGGGCCAGGAATCGCGGTATCTTCGATCTGCTTGAGTTCGATATCGGACACCTTGCCAGCGGCGTGACCGCCAACAGCCTCGAATACAGAAATCACGTTCGTGTGATTGGGTCCGGGCTGGATAGTGCCGCCGTAGATAAAAATCGATGGCCGATTGAGCCTGGCCATACCCATGAGCAGACCTGGCATATTCTTGTCGCAACCGCCGATGGCAATGATGGCGTCGTGGCCCATACAGCCAGAGACAGTTTCGATCTCATCGGCGATAACTTCGCGGGAAACCAGCGAGTACTTCATGCCCTCGGTGCCCATGGAGATACCATCGGAGATTGTGATACAGCCATAGATGATGCCCTTACCCCCCGCAGCATCGGTGCCCTTGTTCACATCTTCAGCTAGTTTGTTGATATGCATATTGCAGGGAGTGACCATGCTCCAGGTGGACGCGATGCCGATTTGAGGCTTCTCGAAGTCGTCGTCCTCGAAGCCGACGGCACGTAACATTGCGCGGCTGGGAGCCTGGCTTACTCCATCGACTACGATAGAAGAATATTTTCGCAGGTTTTTGTTTGTCATATAGGTACTACCTTCAGCGCTGCTTGGGGCAGTTTTGCTGCGTATCGATCGCTCGGTTCCAGCCCAAAATCGATCGCTAATATACACCACGGCGCCGTTCGCCGCACGACTCTTTGATGACCATCGCGACTGCGCTTCGGTGTGCCTGCCGCCGAGGGGCGAAATTCGCAAACGCTGGTTAGCCAGGTGTGGGGTTTCTTGTCTGTCTTCTTGCTGTGCGCTGGTTTAGAGTTCAGGCAGGGTCTGCCACTTCAACACGATCCCGACCATTATGCTTCGCCTCGTACAGTGCCCGGTCGGTCGATTCCAGGAACGCGTGGGAGGCATCCTGCTGGGTGGGGATACAACTTGAAACACTCAGGCTCAGCGTCAGCTTGCTCTGGGGGCTACCCCCCTGCTCGAGCGTGGCTCCGTGTATGGCCGCTGTTATGTCCCTGGCGATTCTAACTGAGCCGTCGAGGTCGGTAGCCGCCATGACCACGGCAAATTCCTCACCCCCGATCCTGGCGCAGAGGTCAGTGCCCCGGCTCGCGACATCACGAATCAACTGCGCGACCCTGATCAGCGCTTCGTCCCCTTTGGGGTGACCATAGCGATCGTTATATTCCTTGAATAAATCAATATCTATCAGGATCAGGCCCACAGGCTGGGAAGAGCGCACCGCATTCTGCCAGACATCATCCATACACTCATCAAACCCCCGACGATTCGCCAGGTCTGTCAGGGCATCGATCTTGGACAAGGCGTCCATTCGCAGACGCAGCTTTAAGCCCTCAAAAAACGTGCTTTCCAGGCGCGACACGGCGATCAACAGCACCGCGACGTAGAGAATTACCATGCCCGCGAGCACGTCTTGCACGCGCCCGCCTCCCTGCATCAGCTGGTATACGAGCGGCGCCGCGATCGGACCGCAGTAGACAACGAACGAGCGCGTGTGAGTCGCGAGTATCACCCCACCGGCGGAGATAATGCCGATAAGCACGGCAGCCATGAGTACCCGGTACTCAGCCGAATCTGGCTAGATGATAAACACCGTCGCTCCCCAGAAAGCGGTGTGAACAAAGGCCAGTGCCGACTGAATTCTGACCCAGGCGGGCAACGCAGCGTCGTCGACTGGCCAACGGGCGACGAATTGTCTCGCCGCAACGAACCTGGCGACCGCCGCGAGTGTCAGCCCGGCCCACCATACGAACAGTGTCTGCAGGGCAATCACGACGGAGAACGCGTAGACGACGAGCCCGCCGCGACGACGTGAGCGACCGCCGCGGTGGGTGTTTGTTGATACAGGACTAGAAGGGACTCACGCCTGGCTTCGTGTTCGAACGCGTCGTCTGGTGCCACCGCTGGCGTCGGGTTCGTTGTCGGTGCTCGCTTCCACATACAGCGAATATAACAGATTTGCCTGCCTCTTCGCCTGTAGTCACGCCACGGCAACCCGCCCATGGAATGGCGGGGACCTGGCAGGCTGTACGCAGCGCCTTGGACCTGGTGAACGCCTTGCAGCAGCGTGCATCCGGCACCTACATAAATAAGATGATGAAGTCCGAAAACGGCCAGTATTTCCGCAAATAAGGAGTATGATCACCGCCAGAGAATTGAAATTTTCCACCACTTCCAACACCGCAGGATTACCCTTGTTACTCAACAGTGATGAATATGAAGACGCCCGCCAGAGTCGAGATCCTCGCTTCGACGGGCGTTTTTTTGTCGGCGTGTTGACCACGGGTATCTACTGCCGGCCAATCTGCCCGGTGCGGATTCCGAAGAAAGAAAACATTCAGCTCTATCGTTCGGCCGCCGGCGCCGTCGAGGCTGGTTTCCGGCCCTGTCTGCGTTGCCGACCGGAGTCGTCACCGGGCACACCGGCCTGGATCGGCGCGCCATACAAGGTGTCCAGGGCCCTGCAATTGATCGCGAAGGGTGTGTTGGACGAGGGCTCTGTGGACGCGCTTGCCGCCCAACTGTCGATTGGGCCGAGGCAGCTGACCCGCTTGTTCCAGCAACACGTGGGTGCGTCTCCGGTCGCGGTCGTCCAAACCCAGCGCCTGCATTTTGCGAAGAAACTCATCGACGAAACCGGCTTGCCCCTGTCTGAAGTGTGCTTCGCGGCAGGCTTCGGCAGTGTGCGTCGCTTCAACGCGGTGTTTCAAAACACCTATGGACGCTCGCCGCGACAACTGCGTGCCCGCCGCAAACAGGACGACGCAGCAGCCGGAGGCACGATCGAGGTACGCCTTGCCTACCGCCCCCCGCTTGACTGGCAAGCGATGTTGAGATACCTGGAATATCGCAAAATCCCAGGGGTGGAAGCGATCGATTACGCGGCGAATGCCTACGCACGCACGATTGTGGTTGACGGCCAGGCTGGCGACATTCGAGTGCAGTTCTCCGATGCGGGCAATTTCGCGCACTTGCAGATCAATTTCCCGGACACGCGCCACCTGTACCACATTGTCGAGCGGGTTCGGTTGCTGTTTGACCTCAAGGCAGACAGCGAAGAGATCGATCGATTCTTTGGGCAGGACAAACTGTTAAAGCAAGTGGTAAAGAGAAATCCCGGCACCCGGATAACTGGTTGCTGGGACGGCTTCGAAGTCACAGTGAGGGCGATATTGGGACAACAGGTCACCGTCAAGGCAGCGACCACGCTCGCCGGCAGGGTTGCCGATCGACACGGCAACGTCTATGCAAGCGCGAATCCACAACTTAGCCGCACGTTTCCCAGTGCCGGGGACCTGGCGGAGGCAGACCTGGATGGCATCGGTATCGTCGGTCAACGCATCAATGCAATTCACTCCGTGGCGAGGAAGATAGCTCGAAACGAAATCGGCTTCGACGGCGTGTTGGAAACCGACGCCTTCGTGGAGTCTATCTGTGAGATCAAGGGGATAGGGCAGTGGACGGCGCACTATATAGCGCTGCGGGTTCTGAATGATCCGAACGCCTTTCCCCACTCGGATTTGATCCTGCGCCGGGCGGCGGCACCCCAAGGTGAGACCTTGACTCCGAAACGCCTGCTGGCGCGAGCAGAAGCGTGGAAACCATGGCGGGCCTATGCGGTGATTCTGTTGTGGAAGCACTACCAGCAGAGCGTGCGTGACAACAAATGAATGTCTCGCTGAATCCAAAAACGAGCACCCCGGGCAGCGCAACGGATTCGCAAACCACGACGAAACCTAACCACTATTTGAATACTTCAGGAGTAGCCGATCATGACAACCTACTATGACTATCACAACACGGTTATTGGCAAGCTGCTCGTTGCTGGCGACGGCAACTATCTGAGCCTGCTCGGCTTTCCCCAGGGCAAGATGCTGAAACGCCACGAAAAGGAATGGCTTAAGGATCCTGCGCCGTTTAAGGAAGTCAAGTTTCAACTCGACGCCTACTTCGCCGGAGAGCTGCAGGAATTTGACTTGCCCCTGCTGCCGACGGGTACGCGTTTTCAAGAGCGTGTGTGGCAGGCCCTGACTGAAATTCCCTATGGAGAAACTTGGAGTTATGGGCAACTGGCGAGGCATATCGGCAAGCCCAAGGCGTCACGGGCGGTGGGTGCGGCGAATGGAATTAATCCAATACCGGTGATCATTCCCTGCCACCGGGTAATCGGCAGCTCCGGCAAGCTCACGGGCTTCGGCGGTGGACTCGAGACGAAGCAGTACTTGCTGAAGCTCGAATCTGAGGCGCTTGCCCCGGAATTCAATTTCGCCTGAACCGGTCTGGGCATCGCCTGCACACCGGAACTTTCTCCATCTGTATCGGTCTAGGTTCACAGGGTTCCTGTGTCTGCCATAGCCAGGCAAGGCAGAGTTCACGTTCCGGGTTCGGCATTGGTGCAGCATGGCATTCGACAGAGACATCCCGCTTGGGGAAGGGTTGCCAGACGATCTTGATGACACGTTGCGTAGTCGCCGCGCGTCTGACCAAGCTGCTGGTAATCGTCTTAACCTGACCGTCGCTCTGACGGTCAGTATTTCCATCCACCTGCTCTTGGCATTTGTATTCTTGCAGCTGTCCGTAGGCTCCATCGAAAACCCTACACGAGCGCTGCCATCGACGGTGCAGATTAGACTGTTACCACCTGCAGTGCGCGAGCCGATACAGCGTGCAGATCCCGAGTTGGAAACTGATGTCGTCTCGAGTGATAAGCCGCTGCAGGAGTTTCAGGAACAACAGCGTGAACAGACGAAGCTGCAGGCATATTTCAGCTGCGCAAAATTAAAACTAGATCAATCCAATTCTATGGCGATATAATACGCCCGCTTTCCAATCGGAAATAACACGCGAGGTAATGCCAATGGACCTGCTCAGCCCAATGGGAGATCAGGTCTGAATTGATAGCGCGACGCGCTATCGCAACATCCCGTCACACCATCTCATCTGCTTTGCCTACTGACATCTTTAGCCGGAAACGCTAAAAATGTTCGTGTCGGATATTGGCCCGACACGTTTTCGCACGACGGCAACTCCAGGCCCCCAAATCTCCAATGACAGCTCATAGCAAACACAGTTTGCTGTGCCGATTTGCTTTATCTCCTGGAATTTAAAAATGGCAACACAAAGAATTGAGAACACCTGGCAGCTTTTCAAGCAGGCTATCGCCGGCGATACCGATATCGACTACACCCAAGGATCGATCGCGCGGGTTACACTGCTGCTCGCCATTCCCATGATTCTGGAAATGGCGATGGAGTCGGTGTTTGCCGTTGTCGATATTTTCTTCGTGGCAGGCCTCGGTACCGAGGCGGTGGCGACGGTGGGGCTCACGGAAGCGATGATCACCTTACTGTATGCGGTGGCGATTGGCCTGAGCATGGGAACCACCGCCATGATTGCGCGGCGTATAGGTGAAAAAAATACCGCCGCGGCTTCCCTCACTGCAGGCCAGGCGATCTGGATTGGTGTGTTTGTATCGGTGTTCGTCGGTCTGATCGGGATTTTCTATGCGCGCAATATTCTCATGCTCATGGGTGCCGACGAAATTGTATTGGAGACAGGCGAAACCTATACGCGGCTGATGTTTGGTGGCTGTTTCACGATCGTGTTTCTGTTTCTGGTGAATGCGATATTTCGTGGTGCCGGCGATGCCAGCTTGGCCATGCGGGCGTTGACCCTGGCAAATTGCATCAACATCGTCCTCGACCCCTGCCTGATTTACGGTTACGGACCGTTTCCTGAGTTCGGCTTAACCGGTGCTGCCGTCGCCACAAATATTGGTCGTGGGATCGGCATGTTGTACGGGCTTTACTATCTCTGTAGCGGCAGGGGGCGAATTCACCTACAGCTGCAACACCTGAAGATACAAATCCCGGTCGTGATCTCCCTGTTGCGCATTTCCGTTGGAGGTGTCTCCCAGTTCCTGGTAGCGACCGCGAGTTGGGTATTCCTGATGCAGATTGTTTCCGGTTTTGGCAGTGAGGCGGTTGCTGGTTATACCATCGCCGTGAGGGTCGTGATGTTCAGCATCTTGCCGGCTTGGGGATTAAGTAACGCGGCGGCGACACTGGTGGGGCAGAACCTGGGGGCAGGATTACCCGAGCGCGCCGAAGCTACGGTTTGGAAAATCGTGAAATACAACTCGATCTATATGGGCATTGCCTCCGTGTTGATGTTGCTGTTCATCCATCCGATCGTCGAATTCTTTACCCAGGAGCCGGTGGTTGTGGGCTATGCCGTGTAATGCCTGCGCATATTTGCCGCGGCATTCGTGGCCTGGGGCGCCGGCATGGCCATCATCCAGGCCTTCAATGGTGCCGGTGATACCATGACCCCGACCTGGATCAACGTATTCTGTTTCTGGGTGGTGCAGGTGCCGCTCGCGTATACCCTGTCGCTTGGTCTGGGCCTCGGCCCGGTGGGTGTTTTCTGGTCGGTGTTTGTAGCGGATATCCTCACTGGTATAATAGGCTTCCTTGTCTTCCGGCGCGGCAAATGGAAGCTGCGCATGGTATAACAATTGCTGGGGTATCACTGCATTGTTTAGAGGTGCCCTTGGATAAACGGATTTAGAAAACATGCAGAGTAGTCAGCAGCAAATAATTTCCCATGTCGCCACATGGTTGCAGAGTCAGAAACCGGTCTGGCTTAGCACGATTCTGAAAACCTGGGGATCTTCACCACGGCCCATCGGTGCGATGATGGCCTGCACCGTCGATGGCGATCTGATCGGCTCCATTTCCGGCGGCTGCATAGAAGAAGATTTCCTCGAGCAGTTGCGGGACGGCTCCCTGAAGTCCCAATTCGATGACATTGCCAAACCGTTTGTCGTCAAATATGGGGTGACGGCGGCAGAGCAGGCGCGATTGAAACTGCCCTGTGGTGGGCAATTGCATGTGTTGCTCGAATACATCGAGGCGTCTGACTCCAATATCGGCGTATTCAATCGCCTGTCCAATGATCTCGAAAATCACAGCAAAGTAAGCCGGGTGGTCAATCTTGAAAACGGTGAAATATCTGCCAGTGATTCATCCGGTGAAGACGCCGTGGTAATGTCGGAGGAAATCATGACCCACAGTCTCAGTCCCATGTATCGATTGTTGTTACTTGGGGCAGGGGATGTAGCAAAGTTTGTCGCCGAGATGGCACTGGCGCTGGAGTACGATGTCACCTTGTGTGATCCGCGACCCAGCTATCTGGATAACTGGTGTGTCGATGGCGTAGAAAAAACCTCCCGATTACCCGACGATGTGGTGCGGGAGCGTTTCAGTAATCCTTTCAGCGGCATTATCGCGCTCGCCCATGACCCAAGAGTGGATGATATGGCGCTGATGGAAGCGTTGAAGACCGATGCGTTTTATATCGGAGCGATGGGCTCCGAACGCACCTCGGCGGCGAGAAGAGAACGGCTTCCCGAGTTGGGGCTAAGTGAGTTAGAGATCGACCGGCTGCACGCGCCGATTGGATTTCAGATTGACAGCAAGACGCCGGCAGAGATTGCGATATCGGTGATGGCGGAAGTCACGGCTGTTCGCCACGGCACAGAACAATAGGGCCCAGAGTCTGTGATACCCCGAGAAATATTCTGTTAATTCAAAAGTTAACCGAAAATGAAATGCATGATGTGCTGTTTTTGGTGTACGTCTAGTACGCAAGCTCGGAGCAGGGGGTTATTTTGCCGTTCCAGTGGGCCATCCCTGGCCCAACCGAACGGAAAAACAGTACCCCTTGCCAAGCCCCGGCACACGCATCAACTGCGGACAATCCTATCCATAATTTCGTGGGGGTATCTCAGGCCAGTGTAAAATTATCGCACTGCGCCGCCAATCGGCGTCGAGTGCGCTCGTAATTTTACTCAAATCATTCCGGCTTTGATTACTGTGCGATTGAGCGCTCTTCGCCCTTCGCTGCCATCGATTCCAGGCGTCTGGCACCGGCCAGAATGCCGATAATGCCATAGTTACCTTCGTGGCAGGCATATTCATATATCGGTTCGTCCAGCCTGGAGAGCGGGTACTCGCCAGACCACTGTGCAGTATAGACAGAAGAGTCGTCGACGGTGAAACCGTAGATGATCTTGTTGTCGGACTCACGCCTGAAGGTCTCAATTACCGTCAGATTTTCGGTGGGTGCACCACGATAATTCATCCAGTGATTGTAATTCCTGGTTTCGACGATGAGCGTGTCACCGTCCCAACGGCCTATGGAATCCCCCATCCACTTCTGATGTGTCGTGGAAGCCGGGCTGCGCTCATCGGATATCTTGATAATACGAGCATCGTGAGCCATTTCCACGATGATGCTGACGTAGCCCGGCGACTGCACGATTTGCATGTGGCTGTTGTACATGACCGGTGACATAACCGGGCCGGAACTACTGCCGAATGCAAGCAGGCAGCGTTCGCCCAAGCCGCGACCCTCGGGTCCATCGTTGCGGTGGGGACTGTTGGCCCGGAGTTCACGCATGCGATCCCGAAAACCGGCGACCCGCTCTGGGATACGGCCATTGGCTGGATCGATAATTGCGGAGGTGCGAAATTCACCGTCTATCGTGGGCAGAAACATGCCGCGATCGGTCCAGAACAGGTCATAGTTGCCAACCGGTGGCAGCGCCTTCAGGTCGGGAGCAGGACGGTTTGGATCCAGTGGCTCATTGTCTGCTTCCACCGCCTGCTGGGCACGGTGTTCCAGTACCAACGCTTCTGCTTCAGTGTAAGCCTGCTTGCTGCCCAAATCACGGGGACGCTCAAAAGGCATCACCGTGTGATGCTTCCAGTTGCCTTGTAAATCGGGCACACCCCATTCCGTCAACGGAGTCTGAAATTCCTGGGCAGAGGCGCTGGCAGTCAGAGCCAGAGCGCCCACCAGTGCTGAAAAACGCGTGTTCATGCGGGAGTCTCCGAGTTAATGTAGTAATTTAACTATAACTAGTAACTCATTATATTTATTAATAATATATTAAAATTAACTGAATATCACTTGGGCGCATTATAAGGTAAACCAGCTTGTTCTTCGGTCACGAATTGTGACATTTTTTCGAGCCGGCAGGGGCTGAACAGACAGGATCCACAACCTGCCTGGAGCGACTAGAGGCTGTCGCTATATCTCGGCCAGGGGCTGGCCTGCTCGATCTGCCGCGCCAGGCGCAATAGCAGGGAATCCGCCCCCCAGGCGCCGGTGAACATCACGCCAACGGGCAGCTTATCGGCAGTCCAATGCAGGGGCATGGACATGCTGGGCTGGCCGGTGCCGTTGTAGAGTGCGGTAAAACCACCATAAGCCTTGAAGCGCGCCGTGTACTGCTTCATATCGTCGCTGTTCATATCGAGCCAACCGATCCTGGCCGGGGTCTTGCTCAACACCGGCGAGATGACCACGTCGTAGCGGTGGTGGAACCGGGTCATCTGGCGCTCGGCGTCTTTTAACAGGTCCCGTGCAGCAAGATAGTCGGCGGCACTGAGTTTACTGCCGCTCTTTACCATAAGCCGGGTCGAAGCTTCCAGCGGGCTGTCTTCGAGGGACAGATTTAATTCATCCAGTCGCCCCTGCAGGGCTTGATAGACATGGAGGTTAATGATCCTGGCCATCGCAGAAATCACCGGCTGATACGCCACCGGGTGAATCACTTCTTCGATGCTGTGCCCCAATGATTCGCAAAGCTGCGCCGCCTTGTGTACGGCATCGATGCAGTCTGCATCAATCCGCTGATCCAGCGGGTGAGCGAGTTGGACGGCGATTCGCAATTGGCCCGGTTCCTGATTTACTGCTTCATAAAAAGATGGGGGTGAGGGCGGCATGGGGTAGAGATTCGGTTCATCTATACTGATCAGATCGAGGAATGCCGCGCTATCGCCCACAGTTTGACTGACCACATGCCCGACACTCATGCCACTCCAGCTTTCTCCCAGGGAATTCTCAACGGCAGTCAGACCACGGCTCGGTTTTAAGCCAAACAGACCACAAACCGAAGCCGGAATACGGATTGAGCCACCACCGTCGGTCGCATGGGCGACCGGTGTGATAGCGGCTGCGACTGCGGCTGCGGCACCACCGCTGGAGCCCCCGCTAGAGTGCTCGGTATTCCAGGGATTGCGGCAGGCGCCGTTGGCCAGGGGCTCGGTGGTGATGGTCAGCCCCTTTTCCGGTGTGTTGGTAGTGCCCATAATCACCAGTCCGGCGTCCAGGTATTTCTGCACGATATGGGAGTTGCGCTGGGCGATATGCTGCGCGAACAGGGCGCTACCAAATCCGGCCTGTAAGCCCTTGACCATGCTCAGGTCTTTTATCAGGAACGGCAGGCCCGCTAGCTGGCTTTTAGCCAGTAGACTGGAATCGGCATCAATTTTCCGGGCCTGCTCGGCGGCGCTAACGTAGTTGTCAGTGACAATCGCATTGATCGCAGGATTGGTGTTCTGTGCCCGTTGGATGGCGCAGGCGGTGACTTCGGCACAGCTGAATTCCTTGCTCCGAATGCCTCGCGCCAGAGCGACGGCATCCATGTCCATGTATTCGGATAGCGTTAACATTGTCTGGGGATCATCCGGCGTTAGAACATTTGATCTTCGGTGCTGTCAGTGTTCATCAGTGACAGGCCGCCGGAGTCGTCGTCATCGTCCAGATCTTCTTCGGGTATGGTCTTGCCTTCCGACAGCCGGATGCGCAGACGCAGATTGTTTTTGGAGTCTGCATTCTTAAGCGCCTCTTCGTAACTGATCAGTCCGCCCCTGAACAGGTCATACAGCGCGTAGTCGAAGGCCTTCATACCCTGTTGCTCGCCTTTCTCCATAACCTCCTTGAGTTCAAGGACATTGCCCTGTTTGATCAGGTCGCAGACACGGGGCGTGCCCAGCAGGATTTCCACGGCGGCGACGCGCTTGCCTTCGGGGGTTGGAATAAGGCGCTGTGAGATGAAGCCCTGGAGATTGAGAGACAAATCCAGGAACAGTTGCTTATGACGCTCTTCGGGAAAGAAGTTGATAATCCGGTCCAGCGCCTGGTTTGCGTTGTTGGCGTGAAGCGTAGATAAACACAGGTGGCCGGTCTCTGCGAAGGCGAGGGCATGTTCCATGGTTTCCCGGCTGCGAATCTCACCGATGAGGATGACATCGGGCGCTTGTCGCAAGGTATTCTGCAACGCTTCCTCATAACCATTGGTATCCACCCCCCACTTCCCGTTGATTGACTATGGATTTATGGTGAGGATGAATGAACTCGATCGGGTCTTCGATTGTAATAATGTGACCATCACTGTTTTTATTGCGATAGTCGATCAACGCCGCCAGCGATGTCGATTTACCGGAGCCGGTGCCGCCCACGAACAAAATAATGCCGCGCTTCTGCATGATGAGTTCTTTGAGGATGGGGGGCAGACCCAGGGACTCAACACTGGGGATATCGGTTTTAATGTGTCGCGCTACCAGGGCGACTTCCCCGCGCTGTTTGAATATATTCACGCGAAAGCGACCGATATCTGGCTCGGCTACGGCGAGATTCATTTCCGGACTCTTTTCGAACGCAGCGATCTGGTCTTCGTCCATGATTTGGTAAGCGATTTTCTTGACCAGGCCTGCCGGCAGTTTCTTCTCGATCAGGGGAGTAAGCCTGCCGTAGGCCTTAATGCTGGGAGGTGCGCCGGTTGTCAGAAACAGGTCCGAGCCCTCTTTTTCGATCAGCATCTTTAGTAAATCATTAAATTTCATAGTCGTAATCCCGCCTGTTCGCGATGATTCCAGTTGCTGGAATTATTCGAACCTGCTTTCCGTGTACCAGCCCACGTCGGTGGCCGATTGATCGATTCGATCAGCTACATCCAGTATAAGCGCGAACAGGGCCATACGCACTAACACCCCGTTATCGGTTTGCCGAAAGATCGCCAGATTCGGATGCTGGTTGAGGTCATTGTCCAACTCATTGGCAGCGGCCCTGGAATCCCTCGGCAGGGGATGCATGATGACGGTGTTGGGCGCGCAATTTCTGGTATAGATGGCGCGATTCATCCGGTATCTGCCGCGATAAATGTCTGCCTCCAGTCTGTTGGTAAATCGTTCTTCCTGAATCCGTGTCAGGTACACTGTGTCATTGTCGGTCAGACCCTCCTCCATATCCTCCGTCTCTATGACTTCGTGTCCGGCCGCCTTCAACTCGGCAACAATCTCCGCCGGCATGCATAGCTCCTTGGGTGAGATTAAAGTAAATCTGATCTTGTCATACACCAGCAACAGCTGCGAAAGAGAGTGCACGGTGCGCCCATGTTTTAGATCTCCGACCATGGCGATGTGCATGCCGTCAATCGCGCGATCATTGGAGCCCAGTTCTTTCTTGATTGTGTAGAGGTCGAGCAGGGCCTGGGATGGGTGTTCATTGGGACCGTCACCCCCGTTGATGACTGGCACCCGGCTGGCCTTGGCGAACTCGCTCACCGATCCGACCTTGGGGTGGCGCATGACGATGACATCGCTGTAGCCGCTTATCACCCGGGCAGTGTCATACAGGGATTCACCCTTGGATATGGAAGAAGTCTTCACATCGGTGGTTTCTCTAACATGCCCACCCAGCAGGTTAAAGGCGCAACCGAAACTGACCCGGGTGCGTGTGCTTGGCTCGAAGAACATGTTCCCGAGGATGGCACCATCGAGCACCTTGGTAATGCGCTTGCGATGCGCATAGGGTTCCATACCGTCAGCAACCTGAAATACCCTGTCTATATCGACTCGTTCAAATTGTTTTACGCTGATGATATGGGCGCCGCAAAAATCCATGAAACCGTTCTGAGAAACCCCTTAATTATTCAGTAGATGCGAGTTAAAGCTGATGGATATTACTACAAATGGGGGGTGCTTAGGAATTGTTAAGTTGCTCGTTGGTCTGGTGGCTACCCCAGGGTTTGGAAAGTATGAAGTTCAGGAAATTCCAGTAGTGGGCTAAATTTCGGTTGGCGCATGCATGGTGGCTCCGATGGAAGCGCGAAGCTGGCATGCAAATCGCGACACGGCGTGAATACATCCCTGTGCCTCGGCGCCAGCTCCCTGCTGGCGACGGTCGCGATTTGCATGCCAACTCCACACTTCCCTAGTATGGAGTACATCGAAATTCAGTGATTTCTAGGAGTAGGGAAAAGTCTAATTTTTCTGTGAAAGAAAATGCCGTAAATGAGAGAATTCATCACAGTTTTCGGGGAGTAGGGGCTGGGTAGTCCAAATTGAGACCGTCGCCAGCAGGGAGCTGGCGCCGAGGCTACAGGGATGTATTCACGCCGTGTCACAATTTGGACTACCCAGCCCCTGCTCAGTCACTGATCTAATAGCCATAAGTATGGATTTCTAAACGTGTCAGGGAAAACAATTTACTGGTATGACTTCGAGACTTTTGGAATAAATCCGCGGCGTGATCGCGCGTCGCAGTTTGCGGGGATTCGTACCGATGAGGACTTGAATATAATCGGTGAGCCGCTGGTTTTGTATTGCAAACCTGCCGACGATTTTTTGCCGGATCCGGTGGCCTGCCTGATAACGGGGATCAGTCCGCAGAAGGCGTTGGCGGAGGGGGTTGGCGAGGCGGAATTCATCCGGCAAATACATGGGGAATTTATGCAGCCCGGCACCTGCGTCGCCGGCTACAACAATATTCGATTTGACGACGAGCTTACCCGGCAGCTGTTGTATCGCAATTTTCATGACGCTTACGAGCGGGAGTGGAAACATGGCAATTCCCGTTGGGACATCATAGACATGGTGCGGCTCTGTGCCGCTACCCGTCCTGAGGGTATTAACTGGCCCTCGAAGGACGACGGCAGCAAGAGTTTCAGGCTGGATCAGCTCACGGTGGCAAACGGTATTGAACATGGGGATGCACACGATGCCCTCGCCGACGTGATCGCCACCATAGAATTGGCGAAATTGATCAGGCAGAAGCAGGCGAAGCTGTTTGACTACATCTATGGGTTGCGGGACAAGAAGAAGGTGCTGGCGCAGATCGACATGGTGACGCGCAAACCCTTGTTGCATGTGTCGGGGATGTATCCCGCCCGGCGCGGATGCTTGGCGCTGGTGATGCCGCTCTGTATGCACCCGACCAACAAGAACGAGGTGATTGTCTATGACTTGCGCGCAGATCCGGCTGCGATGTTGGTGCTGACGGTGGAGCAAATCAGGGTGCGGGTGTTTACAACCGTGGAGCAATTGCCGGAATCGGCAACGCGTATTCCCTTAAAGCTTATTCATGTCAACAAGTGCCCGATTGTTACCTCTGCGGCGGTGCTGGACCCGACCCGGGCCGCAGAATATGGGATCGATCTGCAGCAGTGCAAGCGCCATTGGGAGATGTTGCAGGCGAGTCAGGACCTGGCTGCCCGGGTAGCGGCCGTGTTCAACGAGGAGTTGCAGCAGGGGGAAGTCGACCCCGATTTCATGATTTATAGCGGCGGGTTCTTCGGTGACAACGACAAGGCCTTAATGCAAACGATTCGGGCATCGTCGCCCACGGACCTGGGTCGACTCGATCTACCTTTTCAGGACCGCCGACTTCGGGAGATGCTGTTTCGCTATCGCGGACGCAATTATAAGAGCAGCCTCAACAGCGATGAGTTGGCGCAGTGGGAAGCGTTCCGGCGGCAGCGCTTGACCGATAAAGCCGAGCTGCAGCGCTATGAATCAGGCATGGAGGAGGCGCAACGCCGTGCTACTGCAAATGATTTGGCCGTGCTCTCGGATCTCAGCGACTATGTGGAATCGATTACGGTTGTGGCCAGGGAGTAGGTTCGCGCCATGGTGTCAAGCAACAGCTAGGCTCGCTAATGCGCTGAACCGGTGCCTTGTCTGACGGTGTCGGTATGCCTTTTTCTTTTCCTTTTCGGGGGCGTGCTGTTACATTGCGCCCATGCCAAATTCATCGAAGCATCCTCCTCTCATCCTTGCCCTGCGGTTCGTAGTCCCCTATAAGAAGCAAATCTGTTGGGCCGGAATCGCGCTGGTATTCACCGCCGGGCTCAGTCTGGGCCTGGTGCAATACATTCGAATCATCGTCGATCAGGGCTTCGTTGCCAGCTCCACGGCCTCTCTTAATCAGGCCATACTCGGTTTTCTGGTGGTGGCGTTTCTACAGGCCATCGGTACTTTCGCCAGGTTTTACTGGGTGTCATGGTTGGGAGAGCGCGTTACCGCCGACATTCGCAAGGCGGTTTATTCCCATATCATCTCTCTGCATCCCGGCTACTTCGAGTCTAATCTCAGTGGTGAAATCCAGTCCCGTATCACTACGGATACGACGCTGATCCAGTCGGTGATCGGCTCCTCGGCATCGGTGGCATTGCGGAATCTGCTGATATTGATCGGCGGTACGGTATTTCTGTTTATTACCAACCCCCGTCTGACCACTGTGGTGATGATATGTATTCCTCTCGTGATCGGTCCCATCATGTATTTCGGCCGCCGGGTTCGGCGCCTGTCCCGTAGCAGCCAGGACGAGATAGCGAACGTCGGCGCCTATGTGGGCGAGAGTATTCAGCAGATCAAAACCCTACAGGCCTATAACCATCAGGACTACGATCGGCAGAAGTTTGGAGACCATGTGGAGGCCGCGCTCAGGGTTGCCCTCGCTCGCATCAAGACCCGCTCGTTTCTAATTACCATCGTCATGACCCTGGTGTTCTCTGCCGTCGCCTTGATGATCTGGGTCGGCGGTCAGGACGTGATTAATGGCAGCATGTCAGCCGGCGAACTGACGGCCTTCGTGGTCTATGCCGTGCTGGTTGCGGCCGCCGTCGCTGCGATTAGCCAGGTAATCAGCGAGTTGCAACGGGCAGCCGGTGCACTGGAGCGACTGATGGAGTTGTTGCATGCACACAGCGACATCGTCGCCCCGGCGAATCCCAAGACCTTTGCGGGCAGGGCGAAAGGCGCACTGCGACTCGAGAAGCTCAGTTTTTCCTATCTGTCCCGCCCGGGGATACGGGTATTGGATGGCGTTACCCTGAACATCGAGCCGGGTGAGAATGTCGCCCTGGTGGGGCCCTCGGGGGCTGGAAAATCCACCTTATTCGACCTGATTCTACGTTTCTACGATCCCCAGAGCGGTAGTGTTGCCCTCGATGGCATCGATGTCAGAGAGCTGGACCCCTCGGAACTGCGGCGGCATATCGGCGTCGTGGCGCAGCAGCCAGCGATGTTCACCGGTAATGTCTGGGACAATATTCGCTACGGTAAACCCGAAGCCAGCGATGAGGCCGTTTATCGAGCTGCCGAGCTTGCCTACGCCAGTCATTTTATAGACGAACTACCGGAGAAGTATGACAGTTTCCTGGGTGAGTCCGGTGTTCGTCTGTCCGGCGGTCAGAAGCAACGACTCGCTATCGCCCGGGCCATTCTCAAGGACCCGGAGATATTGCTGCTGGATGAAGCCACCAGCGCGCTCGATGCCGAGAGCGAGCGGCAGGTGCAGTTGGCCTTGCAGCAGTTGATGCAGAATCGAACGTCGTTGATCATCGCCCACCGCCTGGCGACGGTGATGAATGTGGACAGGATCGCGGTACTCGATCGCGGCAAGCTGATCGCTCAGGGTTCGCACCGAGAGTTAATGCGCAGCTGTCCCCTGTATGCCAATCTGGCTAACCTGCAGTTCAGCGAGCCGGCCAGGGACGAGCCGGTCCAGGGGCCAGAGCCGAAGCCACGGATGGCAGCAAATGACTGATTGTTTGCGCATTCGAACCCCGTCGAACAAACTTCATTAAATAGATTATGTAAGTTACATAATTTATTTATAAATAATAAAAAATGGATAAATATTCAGAAATCAGGCCCTACGGTGACGATGAAATTCGTCCGGTGCTGGATCGGCTCATTGGCAACCCTGAATTTCTCTCTGCCATAGCCAGCTTCTATTCGCCGAGGCTGGCGCGGACATTTCCCGCCCTCATGCGCAGGGCGGCCCGGCACAAGCTCAAGGGACAGTTGCACGGCGTGCATGATGTTGAAACCATGCAGCACGTCATCGCTTCTTACATGGACAAGATGATCGAGGACACCACCACCAAACTGACTCATTCCGGGTTGGAGAATCTGGAAGACGGCAAGAGCTATCTGTTTATCAGTAATCACCGGGATATCACCATGGATCCCGCGTTTGTGAATTACATGCTGTATCACGCAGGTCATACGACCTTACAGATCGCGATCGGTGACAATTTGTTAAAGAAGCCCTTCGTCAGCGACCTGATGCGGCTGAACAAGAGCTTTATCGTTAAGCGCTCCCATAAGGGCAGGGAGTTGCTGCAGTCGTTGATCCTACTATCCGAGTATATCCATCACTGCATAGACACGGGCCAGAACGTCTGGATTGCGCAGCGGGAAGGGCGGGCCAAGGATGGTATCGACAAGACCGATCCCACATTGCTGAAGATGCTGGCCATAGCAGAGCGCAAGCAGGGCCTGAGTGTGTCTCTTGGAAAACTTCATATTATCCCCGTCTCCATTTCCTATGAATACGATGCCTGTGATGTACTCAAGGCAGAAGAACTCCACGCAATTGAAACGCAAGGCAGTTTCACGAAAACCGATCGCACCGATATTCACAGCATTGTCACCGGCATGATCGGAGTCAAAGGGCAGGTGCACATAGCCTTCGGTACGGAGTTAGTAGTTAACAGTGACGACCCGGAGGTAATCGCCACGGACATCGACACGCAGATATTGCAAAACTACAGGCTCAGGGATATCAATTTTCTGGCGTTGGAGAAACTACAGCAGGATGGTTTGCCGCTGCAGACGAAACTCGTCACTGCGATCGAGGCGGCAGAGATTAACGAACGTTCCAGGGCAGCCTTCGAGCAGCGCTTGCAGCGGGTTGATTCCAAACTGCACAAGTACTACCTATACAGTTACGCGAATCCGGTGATGAGTTTTTATTCGGCGTAATTAAAAAAGCTCCCGAGTCTTCACGCAGCTTACATCAACTTCCTGATGGCGCCGTCGAGACGTTGTGACAGTTGTTTCTGGACTGTTGCACTCAGGGGTCCGATACACAGGCCTAGTAATTCGGCATCCATCGCCACCTTGAGGTTTTCCTTGTGATCCGGCCGGGATTGGCCGAAGCCGTTCTTGAGTTGAGCGAGTTGAATCTGCATGCGTAAGGCCTGATCTTCAGGGGGCGTATCTATGTTGGCACGAATTTCCAGGTCTATGCAGAGGCTGCGTATCTGGACTTCACACTCCTGTGCCAGGTTACGCAACTCTTCGACCGAGACCGTGGCAATAATTTTTCCCAGTCGGTCGTGCAATGCCTCTTCATACTGCAGACTATCTGCAGGTTCAATATCTTCCCAGGCCTTGCGATCTATCTGGTTTTTAAGTTTGTTAAACTGCTCATCGTCTTTGCTGTTGAGTAATTTGTCTTCCAGCTGTTCGAGGAACTTCGATTTCGCCAGCACCGCATTTTTTAACAGCACAGCCTTCTTGTTTGGTAGGGTGTTGAAGCGGGACTCAATTTTTCTTTTTGAACCATTGAATTGATCCAGCAAGCGCTTGCGCTGGTTTTTTATGCGCGGATCCATGGCGGTAGAAAACCGTTGAATCAGATCCTGAAAATCGCTGCGGGATTTTCGGAAACTATCGTCATCGAGCGTAAAAATCGACGCCATCGATTGCAGAATGTTTTCCAGGCTACTCTCTGCCTGTTGCACATGCTTACGAGTTTCGGCAGTCTGCTGGTTGCGCTTTGCGAAAATTTTGTCACAGGCGGCTCGAAAGTCTTCCCAGAATTTCTTGTCTTCCTTGTAGGAAGTGGGGCCGAGTTTCTTCCATTGTTGTTGCAGTCGTTTAGCCTCAGACATTGCGCTGTTGTTGTCTTCCGAGGCCGCCAGGGATCTAGCCTGGGTGATGTAGTCCCGTTTCTGCTTGCTGTTGGTACGCAATGCGTTCTTGCGAAGTTTGCGAAACTGATTAACCAGCCCATAGTATCGTTTCTGTAGAGATTTGATCCTGGAATGTTCGATCGGTGCAAACTGTTTCCATTCGTTCTCGGCGTCACGCAACAGGGTGTTGAGATTGGAAATGTTGAGATTTTCTTCGGCCAGGGTTTTTAATTCCTGTTCCAGCCTGTCGCAGATTCCCCGTCGCTGCTTCAGGTTCGATGCCATTAATTGCTTGCGTTGTTTGAAGTATTCCTTGCAGGGTTCGTAGGCTTTATCCGAAAGTTTCTTGAACTCCCGCCACAGCTCTTGGTTCTGGCTCGATCGGCCCAGGGCCTTCCATTGTCTATGCATGTTGCCGATGTGTTTGGATTTGTCAGCGGCATGCATCTTCGATTCGATCAGGTGTTGCATCTGAGCGACGAGACCTTTTTTCTTCTCGGTGGACGCAAATATTTTCCAGTCCCGCAGCTCATTCAACTTGTCCCTGTGGTTATTCGCCTGTTTTTGCAGAGCCGCCTTGAGCTTACCGCTGGTGTTGCTGATGTTGCCCTGAATCTTGTCCCAGGCAGGAAGTGCATCGTGAGATTGTCCGTCCTCTAATGCTTTTTCCAGAAGCAACAGCAGCGATTCCGTAGCTTCCTTCAGATGTTGTTGATGGCTTCTGTTTTTCTCTTGCATTTCCAGCAGAGTGTTGTGCAGCTTGCTGGTTTTTTCCTGCAGCTCTTCGCTGGCTTGAGCAACTGCCTTGCGTAGGCTATTGACGCTCGTGCGTAGAGCATTCAGTCGCCCGGTATTTTTGTAACTGGTCTTACCCAGTTCCGCCTCGAGTCTCGGTAATTGGACTTGCGGGTCTATTGCTGCCGGAGCGGGGGCTTTAGCCTCTTTGGATTTAGGCTCCACCTTTTCAGAGGCCGTGCTGCTAACATCGGGGGTTTTAATGTCAACGGTTTCAGTCTTACCGGGTTCAGGTTTAGCGTTGCTCTTTGAAGCTTGCTGGGCTGGTGCAGCTTTGGATTTCTTAATTGCCGGTGCCGGTTGCGCTTGCCTGGACTGCAGATTTTTTCCATTTGGGCTGGCCTTACCGGGCTTGCCGGGGTCGGCTTGCTCCGAGATTCGTCGATCCACAACCTTGAAGACTGTTTTATCCTTGTTCTGAACTTTTTTCCGTAATTCCAGCAACAGCGCCTTGTCGGAAATTTTGAGTGCCGCATTTTTGCGCACATGAACGCTGGCAGCAAACAGACTCAGGTCCATTAGCTCCTCGGGTTCGTCGATCAGGTTCAAGGCTTCGCTGCCGGCGGTCTTGGATTTCGCCAACAGGGCAACCTGTTTTAGGCCAGCCTTGGACAAACCGCGAATGGTTTGCAGACGCTGCGCTTCGCTTATAGCGGCATCATGGCTGCCCGCCAACACGCGAAAATATTGCTGAGCCGCGCTTTGTTGTAGCGGACCCTGTTGGTCTCGCAACTCGACCAGCAAATCCAGGTCGTGAATATGCTTCAGGGCTGCGATTCTAACCGAGATGTGTTCGTCATGCAGCGCAATCTGGATGAGCGTCTGCTGTACCTTGCGCTCGCCATGGCTGAGCTGGGCAATTGCGCGCAGGCGTTCATCGGAATTTTTATTTTTCCAGGCGTCGTCGAAGAACTCGACTGATTGTTGATCGGGGATTGTTGTCATTACTTCTAGGGAGCCATTGCTACTCTAATAGACCCAAGTTTAACAGAACTTCTTTCCAGCGAAAGTGGAAACAATGGCGTAGCTGAATTGGGTGATTTTCAGGGCATCCGCGCGACAGGTGCTATACTTGGAGTAGTTTCCTCCACTGAAACCACCAATCGGATCCACTCCAAGGATGAGCACATGCTGGCGGATGATGTTAAGAACAGCATTCAGCTTGCCTATCGCCAACTTCTGGAATCTCGCGAATTGACTCCCCGTTACGGCCAGCGCCTCATGATCGCTGAGATTGCCAAGTGCTTGTCGGTACTGGCCGCAGACGGAGACGGTGATCCCCCTGTCTGCGTGGTTGAGGCGGGAACCGGTACCGGTAAGACCCTGGCCTATTTGCTGGCGGTGTTGCCATTGGCGAAAGCCCTGGATTACAAGGTGGTGATTGCTACAGCGACCATCGCCCTGCAGGAGCAAGTGATACAAAAAGATATCCCCGAGGTTCTCGCCGGCTCCGATCTGACTTTCAGCTTTGCCTTGGCGAAGGGCAGGGGGCGTTATCTGTGCCTGTCCAAACTGGATGCGCTGCTGCGGGGAAACGACAGTATGCAGGCGATGATGGACCTCTATGGTGAGGATCTGGCCGAGGCCGACGGTGGCGACCCGGCCCTGTATGAGCGCATGCTCGATGAACTGAGTGCGGGTAAATGGCAGGGCGACAGGGACGAATGGCAGCAGCCAATCTCAGATGCGGATTGGAAGCCCCTGACTGTGGACAATGGGCAATGCATGGGACCCAAGTGCAGTAATTTTCGGAACTGTTGTTTCTACCAGGCACGGGATTCCATGGACAAGGCTGATTGCATCGTCAGCAATCATGATTTGGTGTTAGCAGATCTGGCTCTGGGTGGCGGAGTGATCTTGCCGGATCCAGCGAAGTGCATTTACATATTTGACGAAGCCCATCACCTGCCTTTTAAGAGTAATAATCACTTTTCGTCATTTACCCGCATCAAATCCACCGAAATCTGGCTCGAACGATGTGAGTCCATGTTGCCGCGGCTGCATAAAGATAAATTCATCCAATCGAAACAGCAGGCTAGCCTGCAGAAACTCATCGGCGTCACCCGGGAAGAACTCAATAATGCCTGGACTGTGCTGGAACAAATCCTGGCATCCGAAGACAATATCGACAGATACGAGAACCGGGTCCAGCACGCTTTTAAACTGGGAGTAGCCCCAAAGGAAGTTCAGAGTCTGGCTTCGAACCTGGCCAAGCACTTCGCTCGCATCACCAGCAGTTTCCAACACATCAACGACGATCTGAAACAGCAGATGGAGCCGGATAACGCTGCCGCCACGAGGCAATTGGCTGAGCAGTGGTTTCCTCTGATTGGCAGCCATGCCAATCGCGCCGAATCTAACCACGAGCTTTGGTTGAGTTTTGCGGCCACAGATCCGCAGGGCAAGGCGCCCTGTGCACGCTGGCTCAGTTTGGACGAGCGTGACAATTTCCGCGAGATCAGCCTGTCCTCGAGTCCGGTATTGGCCGCAGAAAATCTGCAACAGCGCCTATGGCAGCGCTGTGCCGCGGCGGTGCTTACCTCCGCCACCTTATCGTCCCTGGGCAATTTCGATATGCTGAAGATGCGAGCGGGTCTGCCCGAGCACACGCACTATTTGAGTATTCCAAGCCCCTTCGATTTTGCGACGGCTGCATCTCTGGTAGTACCGCGATTGAATTGCGATCCGTCGGACGGGGAAAAACACACGGAAATTATCATCAAGGCGATTCCGGAATTGCTTGGCAAGAAACCGGCAGCCCTGATGCTATTTTCCAGTCGCCGGCAGATGTTGGATGTCATGCAGGGATTGCCTAGAGAATGGCTGGATCTGGTGTTATGCCAGGATGACTATCAGAAGTCCCAGTTATTGAAATATCACAGGCAGCGCATAGACAAGGGTGAGGGCAGCCTGATATTTGGCCTGTCCAGCTTCGCCGAGGGTGTAGATCTGCCCGGCAAATATTGCACCCATGTGCTGATTGCAAAAATTCCCTTCGCGGTGCCTAACGATCCCATCGAAATGACGCTGTCGGAGTGGATCGAGCAACAGGGTATGAACGCATTCATGACTCTGGCGGTTCCGGACGCTGCATTTAGATTGGTGCAGGCCAGCGGTCGTTTGCTGCGCAGCGAGAAAGACAGGGGCCAAATCACACTCTTTGATGAACGTATCATCAATCGGCGCTACGGCAAGACAATACTGGAGTCCATGCCGCCCTACCGGCGAGAAATATTCCAGCTCGATTTGGCCTCCGGGTCCATGGACTGAATTTCGGCCCGATGCTGTGACCGCGAACGCGAACGCGTTGGACTCCATGTCTGAGTATTCCTACACAATTTCAGGGTAGCCACAAAGAATAGGTTGAGAAGTTTGCCGCGCTTAGCTGAAGAAACTTTCTCGGCGAAGATCCTCTACCCTATTTTCCTTGCGACCATTCGCGCTTCCATTTTTTCAGCGCTGCGGGAACTCGCTATTCGCTCAGACAGTCCTTGCTTAACCTGAAAAAATGAAAGCGCTAAAGCATGGTCTGATTTGCAAGTAAAGCAGGGTAGAGGATCATCGCCTCATTTCAGTGAAAACCGGGAGGTGTGTGGTTTTTAACTACATTGAAATCAATAAATTATCGTTCATCACTCAAATTCGCGGACAGACCACGCATATGTTTAGTCCAGTCCAGCTAGATGCAGAGGATCTTTTTTAGTCGAACTTTTTTGGGGTTGACGGGCAGTTTAGTGGGGATATCTCAAGCTCAGTGTTTGTTGGGCTTTTTTTGATGGTTGAAGAAATACGCCGCTCCAGCTCCCGCTATGATTCCCAGGACCGTTGTGATTAGCAGGCTGTTGAGAATCGCGCCTAGGCCAATGCCAAGAATCAGACCCGCAGTCATGCACAGGGCGTAGGTGCCTCGTTCGGCAGTTTTTTTCTTGTTCTTCTTAGACATTAGCGTTCTCCCGTATTCGAATTCCCGCCGTCATTGAATCCTCCTGACAGAGTATACCAGTGTACTGATGCGTGAAAACTGCAAGGGGTCGATGGGGACTGCGCCGATCGCATCGGCCACGTCCATGCCTTCGACGACTTTGCCTATTACCGTGTGTTTGCCGGTGAGCCAATCCGCATCGGTGAGAGCGATAAAAAATTCCGCTGCGTTCGTATTCGGACCTTTATTGGCCAAGGCCACGACACCCCTGGTGACGCCACGACCCGGATTGCTGTTGTTGTAACGATAGCCTTGATTTTCATAAGCACGCTTTACCGTCATCTGTTGTAACTGTACTAACACCGCCTCTTGCCTGGCCAGCAGGTCGGCCTTGCTCTCGATATTCATACGCCTATACAGCGGTTTCAAAATTTTCTCATCGAATTCGGCTTTGTTACTTATTTTCAGCATGCTATTAAATGAGCCGTCTGGATTCAGGACCGGTAATCGATCCAGACCAAGATAGGCCGCATTGATTTCATCTGGCAACTCGTCGACAGGAGCGCCCCGGGAGTGATAGACCCCGCTGCCGGTCTGAATGATAAAATCGCTAATCACGCGATGAAACCTCAGGCCGTTGAAGTAGGGAGACTTGAATTCGGCACCGCCGTCGGCATTGATAATTTCCACTTCTCCCTCTGCCAGCGCCATGAAGTTGGCGACGTTGCGAGGCGCCTCATTGGGAAATAATTCGATATATATATTTCCCTGGGAGGTGCTGATTAACAGCAGCGGATTGAGTGGGTCTTCCATGGCCAATTCGGCACTGGCGGTATCGGCGTGGCCAGGGTAATGCCAAAGTAGCAATAATATTGTGAGCGGTAGCTGGCGCAGGAACTGGCGCTGGCGGGGAACTGTTCTGACGCAGATCATGATGAGCCGCGTAACAGCTGGTGATCCGGGGGCAGGTTCCTGGAAATCCAGATGGCCAGCTTGTGGCGCATGTTCTGAACACTTTCGTCGGCGCTGGCCAGTGGTTGTATCACCTTATCTTTAACCAGCAACAGGTAGATCGCGCGGACCTTCATATCGGCATGGTCGGTGGCTTCAAACTTACCGGCGCCGCGGGCCTCGAAATAACGGGAACCGACTCTAAGTGCTTCTTTTAGGAATTCGCTCTCGTTTTTAATCTTTTTCATGGGATCTGCTGTTGTGTCACGGCATTGAAAAGGCGCCGGGTTGAGAAGATTGTATGGCTAAACTCATCGATCTTGCAATAAGGGCATTGTGATCGAAACAGATTGATGCTGGCCCGGCAGGTTAGTTAGGCAGGGGATTGAAATCGACCCAGATCCTCGGTGGTGTCGATATCGTTGAGCACGGCCTGGTCATCGATCGGGAAATAGATTACCGATTGCGGGTTGGCCTCGATCAGACTGCGCCCGCCGGAGTCGCCGTCCAGTGCTGCCAGTTGTGGAAACCAGCGCCTGCCGAAGCCCACCGGATTGCCTTCACGGGACTGGAACCTGGGGATGACGATGCTGTCATCCGTGATTTGTTCAGCCAGCGCCCGATAGGTGCTGACGGCTATGAAGGGCATGTCTGCGAGACAGATCAGGCAGCCTGACCAAGCCTTGGTAAAATCCATAGCGTAGGCCAGCGTCGCACCCATACCCCGCTCGGCGTGATCGAATACCCGCAATTCGATGTTGCAGACAGACAACATCGGCGCCAACTCCGGTCGCGTGACCAGCACCGAGTTTGCCAGTGCGGCATCGATCCTCTGCGTGGTTTGTGCGATGACGGTGTTGCCATTGTCCAGTTTCGCGAGCAGCTTGTTGCTGCCGAAGCGCGTGCTGAATCCTGCAGCAAGCACGATGGCGCCGACGGCGTCATTCATGAACAAAAAAAAGCTGCCGCAGGCTGCGACAGCTTGTCAACAATAGTCAACAACAAGGTTATCAGAGGCTCCCTAATGAAGCGTTTTCGTGCTCTTGCGGACGGGTGTAATCTCTGGCTGACTAAGTTCAACAATAAAGCTCTCCCGCTTCCGCGCTGTACTCTGGGAATTACCCACATCCATGGAGCTTGCTGCGTTTGTTTCTGCAGCCGCTTGCTGGGATTTTATTTGCGCCTTGATCTGTTCCCCTAAATGCAGGCGCAAGCGATTGACCACGCTGGTCATGACTTCGATGGTCTGGCTCAGTTGGTCGAGCGTCAGTAAGGTGCGTTCCGGGTCGTTTTCAGCTTGCTTGTCATCACTCATCAGCAGACTCCTCGGTTGCCATCATTCGACGTTATCTGATCTCGATCATCATTTTGAAGTAATCCCACTACTCTTATTCCCAGGGCACTTAGTCCCAAGACAATGCACCGCCAGTCTGATATTCGATAACCCGGGTCTCGAAAAAGTTTTTCTCTTTGCGCAAATCCATGATCTCAGACATCCAGGGAAACGGATTCTTGGCGTCGCCGAACTGTTCCGGCAGTCCAATCTGAACCAGACGACGGTTGGCGATGAATTGCAGGTACTCCTCCATCATCACCGCGTTCATGCCGAGTACGCCCCTGGGCATGGTGTCCCGGGCATATTCGATTTCAAGTTGCGTGGCTTGCAGAATCATCTGGGTCGCCTGTTCTTTCATGGTGTCGTTCCAGAGCTTTGGATTTTCGAGTTTGATCTGGTTGATCATATCGATACCAAAATTCAGATGCATGGACTCATCCCGCAAGATGTATTGGAACTGCTCCGATGTACCGGTCATCTTGTTACGGCGACCCATTGATAATATTTGGGTGAAACCGCAGTAGAAAAAGATGCCTTCGAGACAGCAGTAGAAGGCAATTAAATTCTTTAGCAAATCCCGGTCGGTTTCCATGGTGCCGGTGGTGAAGTTGGGATCGCTTAGCTCCTGCGTATACCGTAGTCCCCAGGATGCTTTCTTCGCGACTGACGGCACCTCGTGGTACATGTTGAAAATTTCACCCTCGTCCATGCCCAGGGACTCGATACAGTACTGGTAGGCGTGGGTGTGGATCGCTTCCTCGAACGCCTGGCGCAGGATGTACTGTCGACATTCCGGATTGGTGATCAGGCGGTAGACTGCCATCACCAGATTGTTGGCTACCAGGGAATCCGCGGTAGAGAAAAAACCCAGGTTACGTTTAACGATGAGTCGCTCATCGTCTGTGAGTCCTTTCGGATTTTTCCACAGGGCGATATCCGCATTCATGTTAATTTCCTGCGGCATCCAGTGATTGGCACAACCATCCAGATATTTTTGCCAGGCCCAGTCATATTTGAACGGCACCAACTGGTTCAGGTCGGCGCGACAGTTGATCATACGCTTCTCATCCACCGTCACCCGCATCGCCGCGCCTTCCAACTCTACCAGGCCGGATTCGACATTCAGTGTTGCAAGATTATCAATTGCCTGTTGCATCGCGGTGGGTTTTTTCTCATCCGATGCAGTCTTCACCGAACTGCCCGCTGTCGTCACCGGCTCAGGCTGAGTGGCCGCCGTGATCGCGGATAGGGTCTCCTGCACCTGCGTGTTAATGCCTGCGGTGATTTCTTCCTCGTCAAATTCATCCCATGACAACATGTTTATACCTCAATTTTTTAATGTCCTACGGTTACCCGTGCCTGTCTTGTTGTTTTATTGCCTGCTGCTTCCCTCGATCAGTGCCCACCCTTACTGGCAGGCTTCACAATCCTGATTATCGATCGAGCAAGCCGAAGGCACCTCTGCCGGTCCATTTGCAACCTTGTTCAGACTGGTATCGCTAATGGTCGATTTTTCGGTCGTAGTAGCGGCCAGGGCCCGTAAATAATAGGTCGTCTTCAACCCGCGTAACCAGGCCATTCGATACGTCACATCCAGCTTCTTGCCGCTGGCTCCTGCCACGTACAGATTCAGAGATTGAGCCTGATCGATCCATTTCTGGCGTCGACTGGCGGCATCGACCAGCCAGCGTGGCTCCACTTCGAAGGCGGTTGCATAGATCTGCTTGATTTCCTGCGGAATCCGGTCGATCTTCTGCACACTGCCTTCGTAGTATTTGAGGTCATTGGCCATCACGCTATCCCATAAATTCAGCTTCTTCAGATCCTCGATGAGATAAGGATTCACCACCGTGAATTCTCCGGACAGGTTGGATTTTACAAACAGATTTTGGTAAGTGGGCTCGATGGACTGGGATACCCCGGTGATGTTGGCGATAGTTGCAGTCGGTGCAATCGCCAGCACGTTGGAATTTCGCATACCGGATTGCTTGATACGGGCACGCAGGCCATCCCAATCCAGGCGCTGGTCCATGTTGACTTCGAGGTATTCGGCGCCGCGCTCTTGCAGCAACAACTTCAGTGAGTCGATTGGCAGAATACCGCGATCCCACAAGGAGCCGTCATAGGATTCATAACGACCACGTTCCTTGGCCAGTTCGACAGAGGCATCGATGGCGTAATAGCTGATCATTTCCATGGACAGATCGGCGAACTGAACGGCCTCATCGGAGGCGTAAGGTATACGCTGTGTATACAGGGCATCCTGAAAACCCATGATACCCATGCCGATTGGTCGGTGTAGCAGATTGGATTTCTTGGCCTGGGGCACGGAGTAGTAATTGATGTCGATTACGTTATCCAGCATGCGCACGGCAGTGGTGATGGTTTTCTTCAGTTTTTCCTGATCGAGGCCATCGGCGCTAATGTGCTTAAGCAGATTTACGGAGCCCAGGTTACAGACCGCGATCTCGTCCTCGCTGGTGTTCAGGGTGATCTCGGTACACAGGTTGGACGAGTGGATGGTGCCCACGTGTTGCTGGGGAGAACGTACATTGCAGCTGTCTTTAAAAGTAATCCAGGGGTGCCCGGTTTCGAACAGCATGGAGATCATCTTGCGCCACAGGTCGCCGGCTTTGACGGTCTTGTAGACTTCAATCTCTCCCGCCATGGCCTTGCGTTCATATTCCAGGTAGGCGACTTCAAATTCCTTGCCGTAGATTTCGTGCAGGTCAGGGGTGTTGTTAGGTGAAAACAGAGTCCAGTCCTGGTCATTAAAGACACGCTTCATGAAGAGGTCGGGAATCCAGTTCGCGGTATTCATATCGTGGGCGCGACGGCGTTCGTCGCCAGTATTCTTGCGCAGTTCCAGAAACTCTTCGATATCCAGGTGCCAGGTTTCCAGATAGGCACACACCGCACCCTTGCGCTTGCCCCCTTGATTCACGGCGACCGCAGTGTCGTTAACTACCTTGAGAAAAGGCACGATACCCTGGGATTTGCCATTGGTACCCTTTATATGAGCCCCCAGTGCGCGTACCGGCGTCCAGTCATTGCCAAGACCGCCCGCCCATTTTGACAGCATCGCATTGTCTCGAATCGCCGAGTAGATGCCGTGCAAGTCGTCCGGGACAGTGGTGAGGAAGCAAGATGACAGTTGTGGTCGCAGCGTGCCCGAGTTGAACAGCTGCGGTGTCGACACCATGTAATCGAAACTAGATATGAGGTTATAGAATTCGATGGCACGCTGTTCCCGGTTCTCCTCCTTGGATGCCAGGCCCATGGCCACGCGCATGTAAAACACCTGTGGCAGTTCGAAGCGAATACCCCCGCTGTGAATGAAGTAGCGGTCATATAGCGTCTGCAGTCCAAGATAAGTGAATTGTTGATCGCGGTCTGCCTGCAGCGCTTCGCCCAACAAGCTGAGATCATAGTCGAGCAGATGTGGGGACAGCAGTTCCAGCTCGACACCCTTTTCTATATAGGATTTCAGTGTCGCCGCATAGCGGTAATGCATCTCGGTTTGCGTTGCCGCATTGGTAATGCCGAGAAACCCCAGTGCTTCTGAACGCAGGGTATCCATCAACAAGCGGGCGGTGACGAAGGAATAATTGGGATCCTTTTCCACCATGGTGCGCGCGGTCATCACCAGGGATGTGCGCACATCCTCCATCTTGACGCCGGTATACAGGTTCTTCAGCGTTTCGCGGTAAATCGCTTCAGCGGACACGTCTTCGAGGCCTTCACAGGCTTCCTTGATGATGGTCTGCAGGCGCGCCGTATCCAGAGGTCCCTGGCTGCCATCTTCGAAGGTGACGGTAATATCCGTTTTCCTGGCCTGCTGCTTTTCTTGCTTCTGCTCTCGAATGCGGTTGTGTTCCGCCCGGTAGATTACATAACTTCTGGCGATCTTATGCTCACCGGTTCGCATCAGCGCCAGCTCTACCTGGTCCTGAATGTCTTCGATATGAATGGTGCCGCCCGAAGGCATGCGGCGACGGAATATCTGCGTTATTTGCCGGCCTAATTGCGCCACGGATTCGTGTATACGCGAGGAGGCGGCGGCGTTGCCTCCTTCTACTGCCAGGTAGGCTTTGGTAATAGCGACGGAAATCTTCGACTCATCATAGACGACGACCGCGCCATTGCGCTTGATCACCCGTAACTGTCCGGGTGCCGTAGAGACGACAGAGACGTCATCGTTACCGGTTCTGGCTGCCATGGGAGAGTCTTCCGTGGTTTGTACATCAGTGTGCATTTTGTGCTCCGAATTATTGATTACCGCATTCGTGTTCTTATTTCTTTCCCCAGTTTTTGGCTTTTTCTGCTGTGGTGCCGAACAGCTTGTCACAACTGCGAGCCGGCTCTGGGGCCCTGAAATGTCTCAGACGCATGGTTAAGCACGCAGAATGAGGCAGTTATGCAGTGAGAAAGTCCGGTCTGGCCAGGTCAGATGGTGAGTTATATATCGCTCAGAATTTGCACCGGGCAGCCAGACAGCGTAAAAGCCATATACTATATATTGTGTTTTTGCGGCTGGACTTTAATTGTTTTTTTCATGGCACCGAGAACACGCGGAACCCGTAAAAGCAATATCTAGAATTGAGCCTAAAAAACTCTATTCTTATCAAGCACTTTTCTTGTTATTGGGCCACAGTAGCTCCCCTGGCTACTGCAATAATCTATTGTGCCAAAGCGGGTGTCTGGCAGTAAAGAAGCCCAGGATTTAAGCCTGACTACCACAACATATAGACAGGCAATAAACCACCAACACAACATAATGCGCTTATGAGTCAAATGCAAGTGATTTCGCTGTGAGTATTTTGTGGGTAAATTGTGAATAGGCTGTTGTTGTTACAGGGAAAACGTGGTGTTGTAAGAACTCCCAAACCAAGCCCGCTTCTGAGCCTGAAACCCGGGGGCAGATTCCTGCCCAATTATTGGCCGTGGAGGGGCCCCGATAGGCAGAAATACCCACCACAACATGTTGTGGTGGGCCCGAAACCGGATTTGCCTACTAATTTCGTGAGATTTGTCGATATCGGGATGTGCAGATCAGTTGCCGTGAGCTATTCGGCCGCTTCAGGATGGCCCCGTTGGCTTACTGGGCGAACAGGTATTCCAGCAATGCCTTCTGTGAATGCATGCGATTCTCCGCTTCATCCCAGACCACGCTATCGTCGCCGTCGAGTAACTCGGCGCTCACCTCTTCGCCGCGATGGGCTGGCAGGCAGTGCATGAACAGCGCCTCGGGATTCGCCAGAGACATCAGTTCGGCATCGACTTGGAACGCTGCGAACGCCGATTCACGCGCGCTTTGCTCTGCCTCTTGCCCCATGGACGCCCACACATCGGTCACCACCAGATCGACATTCGTCACCGCCGCTGCAGGATCAACCGTGAGACTGACCCGAGACCGGTGTTTTTTCACCAGCTCGGCACTGGGCTCGAAGCCGGCCGGTGTGGCGATCGTGAGTTCAAAGTCGAAGGCCGCGGCTGCATTGATATAGGATTGGCACATATTATTGCCATCGCCAACCCAGGCGACCCTCTTGCCACCGATATCGCCTCGGTGCTCGATGAAGGTCTGCACGTCGGCCAGCAGTTGGCAGGGATGGAAATCATCACTGAGGGCATTGATGACTGGAATCCGGGAATTCTCGGCAAAGCATCGCAGTTTGCTGTGTTCGTAGGTGCGGATGGCCACACAATCTACCATCCGCGACAGCACCCGGGCGCTGTCTTCGATCGGTTCTCCGCGCCCCAGCTGAGAGTCGGCGGGGGACAAGAACAGGGAAGATCCCCCCATCTGTGTCATCGCGACTTCGAAGGCGACTCGAGTCCGGGTGGAGGATTTATCAAAAATCATGCCCAGGGTCTTGCGCGCCTGGGTCTGGGCCAACTCTGGCTGCCGCTTCAGCTCCACGGCCCGGCGCACTATCGCCAACAGCTCGGCTGATGGTAAATCATCTAGGGTCAGGAAATGCTGTACAACCATGATCTGTGGCTTCACCCTTCAATCTGTAAACAAAAAGGGTAGCTCGCGCTACCCATGAAAGATTACTATTTTATCCACTTATGCAAGTGGGAGCAATTGTCATCTCGCCGGTCCGATAGCGGGCCGGGGTCTGGCACCGGAAAGCAGACATGAATCCAGTTCAGTTAAAGCTCTTTTCCAGCCGGGTCGGAGCCATTTGCGACGAAATGGGCCTGGTACTGCGCCGCACGGCGTTTTCACCCAATATCAAGGACCGGCTGGATTTCTCCTGTGCCTTGTTCGGCAGCAACGGTGAGCTGGTCGCTCAGGCGGCACACATACCAGTCCATCTCGGTAGCATGGCTTTCGTTATGGGCGACCTGGTGCGCCAGTGGGACTGGCAGCCAGGAGATATGGTAGTGCTGAATGACCCCTTTCTTGGCGGTACCCACTTGCCCGATGTCACCCTGATCGCACCGGTGTTCGAAGCAGGGGCTGGTACGCACGGGGCGACGCCACTGATCGGTTTCGTAGCGAACCGCGCCCATCACGCCAACATCGGCTGTGACACCCCTGGTTCCATGCCGGTGTCATCGACCCTGGCAGAAGAGGGGGTCATTATTGCGCCTACCTTGCTGCTGCGCGGCGAGCGAGTGCAGGGCACCGATATCCCATTGGCGGATTTACAGGGCGAACAATTGAGTGGCGATTTCGCCGCCCAGGCCGGGGCTAACCGGGTCGGTGTGAGGCGCTTACAAGCCCTGGTTGCAAACATGGGATTTGCAGATTATCGAGCCGGGGTGCTGGAGCTGAATGCCTATGCAGACCGGATTACATTGGCTGTGATCGCGCAACTGCAGCCGGGCAAGTACCACTTCGAAGACTTCCTTGACGATGATGGCTGTGGGTCTGAAGGCATAAAATTGGCACTGTGCCTGACGCTTCAAGCCGACGGGGTGGAATTGGATCTGAGGGAATGCGCCCCGCAGGTGCCGGGTAATCTAAACTGCCCCGAGTCCGTAGCGGCCGCAGCCGCGTATTATTGCTTTCGATGCCTGATGCCGGAGGAGGCGCCTGCCTGTTCCGGCTTGTTTCGGCGCATAAAGCTCAAAACCCGTCCCGGTTCCATTATTAACGCGCGCCGGCCGGCTGCCGTCGCCGGTGGCAATGTTGAGACCTCGACCCGACTGGTAGACCTGGTATTCGGGGCGCTGGCCCAGGCCGCGCCAGAGCGAATACCCGCCGCCAGCCAGGGCACCATGAATAATATCGCCATGGGCTGTATCGATGCCGACAGCGGCGAACGCTGGGATTACTACGAGACTCTGGCCGGGGGCATGGGAGCCGGCCCCGGCAATGACGGCCTGTCCGCAGTACACAGCCACATGACCAACACCTTGAATACGCCAATCGAGAGCCTGGAGATGCATTACCCACTGCGGGTGAGAAGTTATGCCCTGCGGCGGCATAGCGGGGGCGCCGGCGAACATCAGGGCGGGGATGGCGTCAGCAGAGAGTACGAGTTTTTAAGCTCGACACGCCTGAGCCTGATAAGCGAACGTCGTCGCTATGCGCCCTGGGGGCTTGGAGGTGGCAAGCCCGGTGAGCAGGGACTGAATTTGCTGAATGGCGAGGTACTGCCGGGGAAATGTACAGTCGATGTCGAGGCCGGCGATCGCCTCACTATTCACACTCCTGGTGGCGGTGGCTGGGGCAGAAAATCGAGCAAAAGTTCGGCAGCGACTTCTAGCTCGAAATCTGCCGGGTCCCAGGCATCGAGGTAGTTCTCCCTGCACTTTCTCCGTGCACTTTAGCTGACAAACCCCAGAGCACCAGTGTAAACTTACACACTGGGTCGCTTGAGATAAGTCATAAAGCCCGCTTTTACCGAACAGAGAGGCCGTATTTCATGAGTACCGAAGAAACGATCAAAGAGCAAATAGATTCCAATAGCATACTGCTTTATATGAAGGGGAACCCGGAGCAACCTCAATGCGGCTTTTCAGCCCAGGTTACCCAGATGCTTATGCAGTGCGGCAAACGCTTCGCCTATGTGGATATTCTCAGTAATCCGGAGATCAGGGTAACGCTGCCCAAGGTTTCCAATTGGCCTACTTTTCCCCAGTTGTATATCGATGGCGAGTTGGTCGGTGGTTGCGATATCGTCACCGAGATGTTTGAGAAAGGTGAACTGCAACCCCTGGTTGAAGGTGCGGGTGCGGGTGGTGAGCAGAGCGAAGAATAAACGCGGCGGGCAATTCAATAATATCTGGCGCTGAAAATTTTAAGGCGTCAGTTCTCACAGATTAATTAGTCTCAAGAAATCCAGAGTCGAAAACTCGGCTCTGGATTTTTAGGTGTTTGAAGCGGGCATTTACCGTTGGCCTGCTAGCTCAGAGGCCAGCCGCCGAGATCCCGCCATTTGTTGACGATCTTGCAGAATAGTTCGGCTGTCTTTTCGGCGTCATACCGGGCCGAGTGGGCTTGGCTGTCATCGAATTCCATTCCTGCGGCATCACAGGCTCGTGCCAACACCGTCTGTCCGAATGCCAGTCCGGCCAGGCTTGCGGTATCGAAGCTTGAGAATGGATGAAATGGATTGCGTTTGAGCTTGTGTCTCTCACTTGCGGCGTTAACGAAGCCGTGGTCGAAGTGTGCGTTGTGACCCACCAGGATTGCCCGCCGGCACTGATTTGCTTTCGTGGCATCGCGCACGATTTTGAACAGGGTCTGGAACACCTCCTTTTCGGTACGGGCGATTCGCAGTGGATGATAGGGGTCTATGCCGGTGAACTTCAACGCTGCCGCTTCGATGTTGGCGCCGTCGAAGGGGATAATGCGATGAAAGTAAGTCTGTTCTATGCCGAGAATACCCTTCTCATCCATGCTCAAAATTACGGCTGCAATTTCGAGGATGGCATCGGTCTGGCAATTGAATCCTCCGGTTTCAACATCGATAACAACCGGCATGTAGGTGCGGAAGCGATCTGTAAGCAGGTTTAAACCGGATTCGGCATCGTCATGCATCATGATTCATCCGCTACTAACCAGCGCAGTTTTTCGCCGGCACAGATAGGTACTACCACTTCGCTTCCAAAGGTATATTTCTCAGCCATTGTCCAGTCTGTCCTGTGCAGGGTAATGCGGCCTCGATTGCGTGGCAGCCCATAAAAATCCGCGCCGAAGAAACTGGCGAATCCTTCCAGTTTGTCCAGCGCGTGATTCTGTTCGAATACCTGGGTATACAACTCCAGGGCCGCCGGAGCGGAGTATATACCGGCACAGGCACAGGCATTTTCTTTCGACTGTCTACTGTGGGGCGCCGAATCGGTGCCGAGGAAAAATTTCGGATTGCCGCTGATGGCGGCCTCTATTAACGCCCGCTGATGGCTGTCGCGCTTCAAGATTGGCAGGCAGTAAAAATGAGGTCTGACCCCTCCTGCCAGTAAATGATTGCGGTTATAGAGCAGATGATGAACAGTAATGGTGGCCGCGACTGATTCTGACTGTTGCTTGACGAACTCTACGGCCTCACTGGTGGTGATATGTTCGAGCACCAGTTTCAGCCTTGGATAGCGGACCAATAATGGTTGCAATATGGTGTCGATGAACACCCGCTCGCGATCGAATATATCGACCGTGGCGGCTGTCGACTCACCGTGCACCAACAGCGGCATCCCGATTTCTTCCATGCGCTCCAGCACCGGATACACATTGTCGATGGTGGTAACACCGTTCGCAGAGTTTGTGGTGGCGCCTGCGGGATAGTACTTCACGGCTACCATGGATGACTCCAAATTGGCCGCATTGATCTCATCGAGGGGCAGGGTGTCGGTGAGGTACAAGGTCATCAATGGCTGGAAGTTGCTCCCCGCCGGTACCGCCTGCAGAATTCGATCCCGATAAGCTAGGGCCTGTTCCACCGTGGTCACCGGCGTTCGCAGATTGGGCATGACGATCCCACGTCCGAATGTCCTGGCGCTGTGAGGAACAGTCGTCAGCAATAATTCTTCATCTCGCAGGTGAAGATGCCAGTCATCTGGTCGCGTCAGACTTATTTTTTCTGAATCCATCGGCGCTACGTGGTTATGGAAAGAAGGCCTATTGTAACGGAATAAGGAATTGAGCTGAATTAAGGAATTAGCTTATTCCCCACCTGCGATGATGCTAGACTACGCCTCTTTTTTTTCAGCAGTGCGCCGCCTGGGCGCGGCCGGACCTCCATACAGGCTGAGGTCGTCACGGTTGACGAGTCATCATCGAATCCATGGGAGTGAAAAGATGGCAGAGATACGCAAGGTAGTCTTGGCCTATTCTGGAGGTCTGGATACGTCCGTTATCGCGAAATGGTTGCAACAAACCTACGACTGTGAGGTGGTGACTTTCACGGCAGACATCGGCCAAGGGGAAGAAGTCGAACCGGCGCGGGCGAAAGCAGAAGCGATGGGTATCAAGGAAATCCACATCGAAGATCTGCGTGAAGAATTTGTTCGCGATTTCGTCAATCCCATGTTCCGGGCTAATGCCTTGTATGAGGGAGAGTATCTGCTGGGCACCGCGATTGCCCGGCCCCTGATTGCCAAACGCCTGGTAGAGATCGCGAAGGAAACCGGTGCCGATGCGATCTCTCATGGTGCCACCGGCAAAGGCAATGACCAGGTCAGATTCGAGTTGGGTGCCTATGCCTTAAGCCCTTCGGTTAAGGTGATCGCGCCGTGGCGGGAGTGGGACCTGACCTCACGAGATCGCCTGCTGGCATACTGTGACGAACATGGGATTTCCGTGGAAAAGAAAATAGGTAACAAATCCCCCTATTCCATGGATGCTAATTTGCTCCATATTTCTTACGAAGGCGATATCCTCGAAGACCCGGCGCGGGAACCGGAGGCGTCGATGTGGTTGTGGACAGTCGCACCGGAAGCTGCACCCGATACCCCGACCTACATTGAATTGACCTACGCCAGGGGTGACATTACCGCCATCGACGGTGAGGCGATGCCGCCAGCAACCTTGCTGGCCGCTCTCAACAGGATCGGTGGTGCCAATGGTATCGGCCGGGCCGATATCGTGGAGAATCGCTATGTCGGCATGAAAGCCCGCGGCTGTTATGAGACACCGGGTGGGACCATCATGTTGAAGGCCCATCGCGCCGTCGAGTCCCTGACCCTCGATCGAGAGTTGGCACATCTGAAAGACGAATTGATGCCGCGTTATGCCTCGCTGGTCTACAACGGGTATTGGTGGTCGCCGGAGCGGGTCGCGTTGCAGGCGCTTATCGATGCTTCCCAGGAGCATGTCAATGGCAAGGTGCGCCTAAAACTGTACAAGGGCAATGTTACCGTCATCGGCAGAGAATCTGACGACTCATTGTACGATGAGAAAACCGTGACCTTCGAGGATGACGCTGGCTCCTATGATCAAGCCGACGCCGGTGGATTTATCAAGCTGAACGCCCTCAGACTCAGAATCGCCGCACTCAAGCGCGGGAAATAGGCGCCCTAGCAGGCTGTCGTTGTGAGTTGGAGTTGTCAGCGGGACATCGAGCACTCAGGTTGCTTGCAACTCGGGCGGCTACGGTGATGTCTTCTTCCTGTATTCACACAGATCCTCGATGACACAGGCGCTGCATCGTGGCGTGCGCGCCAGGCAGATGTAGCGGCCATGTAAAATTAACCAGTGATGCGCGTCCAGTAAAAATTCTGCCGGCACCAGTTTTAGCAGGCGTTTCTCTACCTCGATCACGTTTTTCCCCGGGGCGATGCCGGTACGATTCGAGACTCGAAAGATATGGGTATCGACCGCCATGGCCAGCTGCCCGAAGGCGGTGTTCAGTACCACGTTTGCGGTTTTTCTACCCACTCCCGGCAAGGCTTCTAAGGCCTCCCGCGTATTCGGCACTATGCTGTGGTGCCTGTCGACGAGCATGGCGCAGGTCTTGATGATGTTTTCTGCCTTGGTATTAAACAAGCCGATAGTCTTTATATAGGGTTTCAGTCCAGTTACCCCGAGCGCATGAATTGCCGCGGGGGTGTTGGCGATCTTGTAGAGTTTATCAGTCGCCTTATTGACGCTGACATCGGTAGCCTGTGCCGACAGGATGACAGAGATTAATAATTCAAAGGTGCTGTGGTGTTTGAGTTCGGTCGTCGGTGTTGGATTCTCGTCGCGAAGCCGGTTAAAGATGGCCGTTCTTTTTTCCTTGTTCATAGTTTGCCTGTTACCCGCGCGCGTTGAATCGGCTCAATGTCCGTAGCCGTTGTATTTTCCTTGAGTTTGTTATCGATCAGATTTTTACCGGCAATTAACAATCCCAGCAAGATAAATGCAGCGGGCAGCAGCGAGGCAAAATCGGACACTTCGCTGGCGCTGGAATTTTCAGAGATCACGGCTGCGGCTCGGTAAGCGGGCAGCAACAGCTGCCAATCGGCCATCAAGGCGCCGCTGCCAATAAACTCCCGCAGGCTCGACAGCGCGACAATTGCCACAATAAATCCCGAGCCCGTTAGGGCTGCATCCTTTAACGTGCTGCGCCAGTGATGATTAATCGCGTGTACTTCCAATCGAATCAGCACTGCGAAGTTACAGCAGATAAGCGGAATGTAGATACCCAGTTCCCTGTGCAGGGGAGAGTAGAACCATTGCAGCAGACTATCCAGGACCGTGGTATAGCTTGCGGTGATTAGGAGGTACCAGGTGAAGCGCCATCTCTGATTAATCTTGGTTCTCAGCGTCGATACCGTAACACTGGATAGCAACATGACCAGTGCCGTGCTAATGCCGAGTCCCAGGCCATTCACCAGCGTTGTCGATATGGCCAGGACCGGACTCAGACCCAATAGTTGAACCAGCACAGGATTGTTAGTCCACGGGGAAGAAGCCCGGCTCGAATTAAACTGCAACTCGCTCACGGCTCCACCTCCGTAGTCGGGACCGACCTGGATTTTTTCCCATGGCCGTAGATGCGCGGCCGGCATAAGTAATCCAGTGCCGGGGCACAAAAATTTCCCAACAGCACGGCGAAGGCAATGGAGTCCAGATAACTGCCCCAGACGCGAATGCCGTAGATGGCAAGGCCGATGATGATGCCGTAGTAGATCTTTCCTCTTACTGTGGTGGCGGCACTTACGGGATCGGTGGCGATAAAGAATGCGCCTATCATGGTGGCGCTGCCAAAAAGATGGAGGTAGGGAGTGCCGTATATGGCGGAACTGTCGGGCGCGTAGAACAGCGTCGACATCATCGTGACCGTGGCGATGATCGCGCAGGGAATATGCCAGCTAATGATGCGTTTATAGATCAGGAACAGGCCGCCGCAGAGATATCCCATGTTGACCAGTTCCCAGGCTGCTCCCGAATCCCGGCTGAACAGGGAGACGCCGGCATCCCATGCCGCCAACAGGGCGCTGGTGCCGGCCATTTGAAACTCGATCAGTGGAGTCGCCATGGCGAGGCCATCTATGCTGTCCGGGCTGGACATCTGGGCGCTGCCAAAAACCGGCATGCTGACCATGAGGCTCTGCCTCAAGCCCGCCAGGCTGAATGCCGAAAAACTGCTGCCGTCGACGAGGACGTCATTGGGAATATGCCAGCTGGTCATTTCCACAGGGAATGACAGCAGCAGTAGCACATAGCCGCACATGGCAGGATTAAACAGGTTCTGACCCAGACCGCCATAGATATGTTTGGCGATAACGATCGCGAAAAATATACCCATAGCCACCAGCCACCAGGAAGCGCCTGGGGGCATCGCTATGCCAAACAGTACGGCGGTGACCAGGGCGCTGTTGTCGGACAGGTGCAGGCGTATATCCCTGCCCCGGAGTTTCAGGGCGCAGGCTTCGAGAACTATCGCCATGCTCGCCGCCAGCATGATGTTGATCAGCACGCCGAATCCGAAATACCAGGTTGCGGTGGCCACACCTGGAATGCAGGCGGCAATAACCAGTAACATCAGCCTGCCGGTACTGCGCTGGCTGTGCTGCATTGGTGAACTGATGACGATGGCCGAGGGCTGGGTTTGCATTTAGCCATCACTCTTGGCGTCGGTCCTGGAGCTGGCAATATGGCCTGCCTTGCGCGCGCGCACTCGCGCTACCGCCTCGGCGATTTCGCGTTTCGCCCGCTCCCTGGAAAACACCACCGCTTCGGTTTTGTCCCCGTCCTCACGGCTTCGATTTTTCTTGTCGGGTTCATCGTCCTTCAGGGGGCCGACGGCGTCACCGGAGATTTGATGGGGGGCTTCATCCTGCTGTTTTTTAATGCGGTATTGATGTTGCTGGAACTGCCGCTGCCAGTGCTGGCTCTGCAGCTGCCTTCTCTGTTGTGCCCGAATCTCCGCCTTACTGCTGCGATAATATTGCACCAGAGGAATGTGACTGGGGCAGACATAGGCACAGGCGCCACATTCGATACAGTCGAACAGGCCATGTGCCAGGTTCTGTTCGTGGTCATGGGCGCGAGAGAAGGCATAGAGCTGTTGCGGCAGCAGTCGCGCAGGGCATGCCTCCGCACAGAATCCACAACGAATGCAGGCTAACTCGGGTTCGTCGGGCGGAAATTCTGCAGCAGACATCGCGATCAGGCAATTACTGGTTTTCATGACCGGCACGTCGAGAGTCGGCAGTTGGATGCCCATCAGAGGGCCGCCTACGATGGTGCCGGTGTGCCTCGTGGTATCGATACCGCAGAGATCGAACAGAAAGGAAACGGATGTGCCGATCAAGGTTTCGAAGTTTTTCGGGGTCTGTAATGGCGCGCCGGTCAAGGTGGTGATGCGACTGACACAGGGCTCGCCATCGACCATGGCTTTGTAGACCGCGTAGGCGGTTCCCGCGTTAAACACCAGCACGCCGATACTGGCTGGGTAAGCATGGCTCGGCACTTCCATGCCGGTGACCGCTTGAATGATCTGCTTCTCCCCGCCGACCGGATAACCGGCAGCCAGGGTCATTAATTCGATGCTGCTGTTCTCCAGTGCCTTCTTCAGGGCTTCGATGGCATCGGCTCTATCCTCTTGCAGGACGATGATGCAATTCGAGGCGAGGCATGCCGATTTTAAGATTTCTGCACCGACCACAACACTCGCCCCGCGCTCCCGGATCAGGGCCTCGTCGGCGCTGATGAAAGGTTCACATTCGACGGCGTTTATAATCAGCAGATCGATTCCAGATTTCATGCCCAGGCTCAATTTTTGAGCGCTGGGAAAACCGGCCCCGCCGAGGCCGCAGATACCAGCCCGCTCGATTCGTTCGAGTAATTGCAGATGATCCAGGGCGCGATAGTCAGCCTCCGGGACAGTCTCGATGGCCCGGTTTTCACCGTCGCTCTGCAGGTGAATACACAGTCGCTGCGATCCGAACTCGTCCGCCACCGTGGCGTTTGATATCGAGGAGACCAGGCCGGAAGTGGGGGCGTGGAGCGCTACACTACCGGGTTCGCCAGCTTCTGCCAGCAGTTGAAATTTCTGTACCAGATCTCCCGCCTCGACGATTGCAATGGCATCGACGCCCAGGTTTTGGCTCAGGGGCAGCACCAGCTTTTCCGGAATTGGCACTGGCATTAGCCGAGAACGCAAAGATCTGGTCTTGTAAGCGTCTGTGGCGATACCGCCAAAAATGGCATAGGGCGCACGATCGCTGCGTCGTCCCAGCAGTCTGTTGACGAGTCTCATGACATGGAGTCCAGCGGGTTGTAGACAGACCTGATTTCACCGGGCGCTTGCCACGGGAGATGGGAATCCTTGCTTACTGGCACCATGTCGATACAGTCGACTGGGCAGGGCTCAACACACAAATCACAGCCGCTACATTCCTGCTCGAAGACGGTGTGCATCAGTTTTGCGGCACCGAGGATGGCGTCCAGCGGACAGGCTTGAATGCAGAGGGTACAGCCGATGCACTCAGCTTCCCTGATGACCGCCACCGTTGGCAGTTGATAGTTGCCGGCGCCAGGGTCCAGTGCCTGGCGCCGTTCGTTCATGAGATTAGCGAGGTGGATTATGGTGTCGGTTCCTCCCGGCGGACAACGGTTGATCGACTCCCCCTCGACGATCGCCCGGGCATAGGGCCGGCAGCCTTCGAAGCCGCAGCGTCCACACTGGGTCTGGGGAAGTAATCGATTTACCTGGTCTACCAGCGATCCCTGTGTCGCCAGATTCATGGAAACATAACGTCTGAATATCAACAGCGTCCAGCAAGCAACGGCAATGATAACGACTGCTGCGAGTATCTGGCTGTAACTACTGTCGATGAGTGGAAGCGGCACGATTTAGACCAGCCCGGCAAAACCCAGGAAACACATAGCCGCAATGCCTGCACTGATCAGTTGAATAGCGGCGCCACGGAATGGAGCCGGCACGTCGGCGCCGTCGAGGCGTTGGCGCAGGGCCGTAAATGCCAGCAGTACCAGTGCGAATCCCATCGCCGCGCCGAAGCTGTATGCGAGGCAGTCCACGACGCTTCGCTCACTGGCGGTGTTTAGCAGCGACAGTCCAATGATACTGCTGTTGCCAGCGATCAGATAGAACGCGAGTCTTTGTCTGCGCATTGAAAGGGGAAAATATTTTTCCAGGCTATGCAGTACCAACAAGGTAAGTATGGAACTGACGCCGACGAAGCACAGCAGCGCCAGGTATTCCAGTCCAAGTGGGGCCAACAGGCCCCGGTAAAGAATCAGATTGATGGCCGAGGCCAGGAAAATTACCAGGAAACTTACCAGGGCAAGCTCGATCGCGTTTCGCAGTCGATTGCTGTAAGCGAACAGGGAGGAAACACCCAGGGACTGGATCAGCACCATGTTATTGACCAGGGCAGCAGCGACGATGATGCTAAATATTTGGGTCACGGCGCGAGCGATCCCTGGGGTTTGTGGGGCGACGGAGAACTGGCGTCGATTCTAACACGGCTCAGAAACCACGTAACAACGTGGCGCCACATGTGATACCCCCTACAAATCTTATTCTTTAAACAAACCGACGGAGTGGGCGGTAGGAATTTTGTACTGTGAGAGTACCTCGGCTTCAGAAGAAATTGCCGCGGCATGGTTGATGACCATCTGATAGCCGTTGGCGTTTTCCAGCACCACATTTTCTTCGAGATTGGTTCGTAGCAGATGTGAAAACTGTTCGAAATCTCGCACCGGTTCTCCATTGATGAAGTCCACTATCCAGTTACGCCAGTCGTGGTAACCCAGATTCACATCGCTGGCCAGCACCTGTAATGCCACCACCAGCTCCCGCCGCTGCGGTGAGCTCCATTGATTGCGGGCCTGTAACAGGGTTACGGGTGCACTGCGACCCCAGTCATTACCCCAGCGCTTGATGAGGTTCATGTTGAGAGGTACGAACAGCACTCCGCCGTAAATATAGTATTCGGGTATCTTGTCGAACTGTTCGCCGGCAACCAGGCTGTAACTGTTGAGGGCGCGCTCGGCCAGTATGGTGCTGCTGCTGACTTCGCCATTTCTGGCGTAAGTGATCAGCACCGACTCGCCGATGTGATGAATATCTATGGCGTGTTTGTAATCCGTGAGTATATTTTCGCTGAGTTTTATGCTGCCATCATCGGCGATGTCGTAGTGGTCGATCTTCAGTATGACATCGTTTTCCTCCAATAATCCCTGGGCGGGAGAACCATGGAATACCTTGATTACCAGCACACCACTCTGGTCTTTTCTTAAGCCATAGGCCAGTTTTGCCGACGGACTATCCAGCGTCTGAGTACGAAATCCAAGATCGGGAAAGCCGTCATGGCTGCCATCGATGCGGTCATCAAGGACATGCCGGATAATACTCGGCGGCACAAAATAGCCGAGATTTTCCGAGCGACGGCCACTGTTTGCCTGCATCACCACCCCAACAATTTGTTTATTGACAATCACCGGACCACCGCTGTTACCGGGATTTATGGCGGCATCGATTTGACCGGCCAGCAGGTAGGAGCCGGAGTGGGCGTAAATTTGCTGCTCGACACGAGACAGAATTCCCTTGGTGATGCTGAGGGACTTGCCACCAATTGGATAACCGTAGACGGAGACCTCCTGTAATGGCTCGGGCAAGTCGCCGATGGGCAGGGCCCTAAGGTCGCTAAAAAATCCTGGTTCTTCGACGGTGATGAGGGCCAGATCAGCCTCGTGAGAGATAAATGCCACGCGGGCCTGATAGCGACGGGGGTCGTTGTGTTTTTGAGCCTGGACGTAGCTGGCATTGGCAACGACATGGGCATTGGTCAGTATCAGATTGCCGGCGATTACCGAGCCTGAACCGCTACTCTGTCTTGGGGTTAACAGGCGCCAGGGCGTGAAGTAATCCGGCGCGGCCTGAGTCGTGTAGATCTTGACTACCGAGTCTTCGATTTCCCGAAGCTCACTATTTTGAGAGTGGGCGGAGAATGAACTCGCCAGCAACAGGGCGCCCAGGATGGCAAGGATCTGCCCATCGACGAGTTTCTGTGTACTACCCAAGCGCTTGTGAAATTTCATAGTTACCTACTAGTTAAATACCCGTAATCGGAGCCAACGGGGCAAGCCGCAGTCGCCCAAGCTTAGTACGTAAAAGTGATGAGTACCAGCCAATTGCAATTCCTCTAAGGTGGTTCGGGAAGCCGTGAATAGGGTTGCAATGTTTCTGCAGGCCGGAGACATTGCCTACTTTACCTGAGCTTGCCTGACTCTCAGCAGACCGCCAAACCGGCATGAATCGTACAGCCATTGACGGTGGTGCGCGTTCAGGTGATGCGCATGCCGGCCTCGGCACCGCTGTGGGGCTCGAGTAGCCATATATCCTTACCACCGGGCCCGGCCGCTAGAATCATGCCTTCGGAGAGCCCAAATTTCATCTTGCGCGGCTTTAAGTTAGCTACCACGACCGTATACATGCCCACCAGCGTTTCAGGCTCGTAGGCTGACTTGATGCCGGAAAAAACCGTGCGAGTCAGTGCTTCACCCTGGGGATCCAGCCCTAGATCGAGGCTCAGCTTCAGTAGTTTATCGGCGCCTTCTACGATCTCGGCGTCGATGATCCTGGCTACGCGCAAGTCGATTTTGGCGAAATCATCAAGCTCGATCTCTGGCTCCAGACCGCTGCTATTGGCTGCGGGTTTCGCCGCGCTGTTGCCTTGCTGCGTTTCGTATTCCTGTCGGGTCGCATCGACCATCGCTTGCACCTTGTCGATTTCAACGCGTGTTAGTAGCGGCGTGAACTTGTTGATCTTGTGATTGAGTAATGGCTTTTCGATATCGTCCCATTGTAGCGGATCGATGGCCAGGAAATGTTCCGCCTTCTCTACCATGACCGGTAGCACCGGTTTTAAATAGGAAATCAGCAGGCGAAAGGTATTCAGGCCGGTGCTGCAAATTTCCTGTAACTCCCGCGAATGCTTGTCTGCCTTGGCGATGATCCATGGCTGCTTGGCGTTGATATACTGGTTGGCTTTATCCGCCTGCTCCATGATCAGTCTGATAGCCTTGCTGTACTCACGGCGTTCGAAGAGTTCGGTTATTTCGGTCTTGCTTGCCAACATCTCTGCAATCAATTTCTCATCATCGAGCCGCTTGGACAACATGCCATCAAAACCCTTAGCGATAAAGCCGGCACAGCGGCTGGCGATGTTGACCACCTTGCCTACCAGATCTGAGTTCACTCTCTGTACAAAATCATCGAGATTGAGATCTAGATCGTCTATTCCAGAAGATAGCTTTGCCGCGAGATAATAACGCAGGTACTCGGGGTTCAGATGCTCCAAGTAAGTTCGAGCGTTGATAAAAGTTCCCCGGGATTTTGACATCTTGGTGCCGTCAACGGTGAGGAAGCCATGCACGAAAACCGCAGTCGGCGTGCGGTAACCGGCGCTGGTCAACATGGCCGGCCAGAACAGGGTATGAAAATTAATGATGTCCTTACCGATGAAATGGTAGAGCTCGGTATCATGGCCGGGACACCAATAATCATCGAAATGATAGTCGCTGCGATCGCAGAGAACTTTAAAACTGGCCATGTAACCGATGGGGGCATCCACCCAGACATAGAAGTATTTGTCGGGCTCACCCGGGATTTCGAAACCGAAATAGGGCGCATCGCGGGAGATGTCCCATTCCTGCAATTCATCATCCAGCCATTCACTGAGTTTATTGGCGACAGCGTCGTGAAGGGTTCCGCTACGCGTCCAAATTTTCAACATGTCCGTAAACGCGGGCAAGGCAAAGAAGAAATGCTCAGATTCTTTTTCGACGGGTGTCGCACCCGAAATCACGGACCTGGAATCAGTCAACTCCGTGGGACTGTAGGTCGATCCACAGGCTTCACAATTGTCGCCATACTGGTTCTCGGTCTTGCATTTAGGGCAGGTCCCAACAATGTATCTGTCTGCTAGGAATAAATTTTTCTCCGGGTCGTAGAGTTGCTTGATCTTGCGTCGATGGATGTGACAGTTGGCGTTCAGCTTCTCGTAGATGGATTCCGACAACTCGCGATTTTCTTCGGAATGGGTGGAGTGGTAGTTGTCGAATTGAATCAGAAAATCGGCGTAATCCCGTTGGTGCTCTATGCTGGCGGCGTCGATCAATTGCTCTGAACTGATGCCCAGTTGTTCTGCACTGAGCATGATCGCGGTACCATGGGCATCGTCGGCACATACGTAGACGCAGTCGTGGCCGCGGAGTTTTTGCAAACGCACCCAGATGTCTGTCTGTATCGCCTCCAGCATGTGGCCCAGGTGTATGTCACCGTTGGCGTAGGGCAAGGCGCTGGTAACCAGAATCTTTCTTCGTTTCACACTGCAGTCCTTGGTTGACCGGCACAGCGCGGTTTCTCGCCGGCGCCGGGATTGATAGACAGGTTCGACAGGCCCGTGCCTCCGTGGGCCTTCTCAGTTGCGTGACCGCTGTTTTATATTTCGACCATTTCGAAGTCTTCTTTGCCGACTCCGCAATCAGGGCACATCCAGTCATCCGGGATCTCATCCCAACTGGTACCAGGGGCGATGCCATCCTCGGGTAGGCCCAGTTCTTCTTCATAGATAAAACTGCAAATCATACACTGCCACTTTCTCACCCGATGGTCCTCCGAAGGTGCATTTTGTAAAACCAGATGGTTGCCATGCAAGTCAATTATAGCCCGTAAGCGGTCGCTACTGCCCAGGGATTCGGCCGTGGCCATGACGGGTCTTGTGCTTCGCTGTCCGTGGATACGCATCCCGGCGGCCGCGAATCATACTGCAAGTCGGCATCGAATTCAGCTCTAATTTACCCGTGCTGGCGCTGTCGTCTCCTCGATGTGCGGCTGGAAAATAAGTTGATGATAAAGGAGATGAATGGTTTATCATTCGCGTCTTGTTTGCAGCAATGCGTTATCAGGGTTGAAGTATGAGTATCAAGTCGGACCGCTGGATCAGGGAAATGGCGCAGACCCAGGGCATGATTGAGCCATTTGAGCCGGCGCAGGTCCGCTATGTCGATGGCGCCAAGGTCATCTCCTTCGGCACCTCGAGTTATGGCTATGATGTTCGCTGTGCCACAGAGTTCAAGATATTCACCAATGTCCACACGACCAGCGTGGTGGATCCAAAAAACTTCGACGAGAGTAGTTTCATATCTATCGATGAGCCCTTCTGCATCATTCCCCCGAACTCATTCGCCCTGGCCAGGACCATCGAATATTTTCGTATCCCCAAAGACGTCCTCACGATTTGTCTCGGCAAGTCGACTTATGCCCGTTGCGGCATCATCGTCAATGTCACCCCATTGGAGCCGGAGTGGGAAGGGCATGTGACGCTAGAATTTTCCAATTCCACGCCGCTACCGGCGAAAATCTACGCCAACGAGGGTGTCGCCCAGATGCTGTTCTACCAATCAGATGAGCAGTGCGAGACCACTTATAAGCAGCGCGACGGAAAATATATGGGCCAGACTGGCGTCACTCCCCCCAAGGCCTGAGCAGGCAAAAGCAGCCCAGGTCGCGCCCGCCCGATGCAGGCCCAGGATGGATATTACGGTCGCGGCTTGTTCCTATGTCCTTGATTCCTAATCTCTTTATTGCATGAATACCGGCAACGAGCGTCGGAATTCCGACGCCAAGAGCGATAATCAGTCGAATTATTGGCGCTTACGGCCCCTTCACAAATTGCAGCGAGAACGGCCCGGATCCGCCAAAGTTCCCTGTTCACGCGGCCTGGCGACCTTAATCGGGCTAATTTTCCGATCTGGAACAATTATTGCTTCGTTAAGCATAGCAATCCGCTCGTCTCGCGATATACAGGATTGTAATAACGCGGCGTGTTGTGAGCGAAATGTGTAGTAGTCAGGGGACAAGGCTTAATCGGGTCGTTGAGTTTAATACGCGACCCGGCTTACGAGGTAAGTCGTCAGCGCCGGAATTAAGTTTAGCAAGATCGAAAAGATAAATGGAATTTCAGCAGGTCGATAATAAATAAGGAGCATGCCATAGCGTGGCAGCTAAAAAGCATTACCTAGCAGACATGCAAGAAGCCCAGGGATTCTTCTGCAGCCGAATGGCTGGAGAGGGTCTGTGGCTGTCAGCCAGCCTGACATCGAGTTATTTTACCCCTGATGTAAATGTTGCCCCTGGAAATCATGTTAGCCCTGAACTAATACCAGGCAGACTTTCGAGCTACCCATCAAACCCTCCTTCGCTTGCAGAAAACTGGTTTCAACACCTCATCGGTGCTGCCTCTACAAGGCGATACCATGGCCAGCTTGAGTTTTTGCAAAGGTGAGCAACAAAACTAAATCGGGATGACTAAAAATGGCTTCGGCAATAAAAGTTTCGACACATAAACCGCTGCCGACATGCGTTGACGGCATTGAGACCAATCTCACGGAAGTGGTGGATCGCTACGCCCCATTGGTGAAGCGCATCGCTCATCACCTGCTGCTGCGGATGCCCGCGAGCGTTCAGATCGATGACCTGATTCAGTCCGGCATGATCGGCTTGCTGGAAGCGGCCAAGAAATATGATGTATCCAAGGGCGCCAGCTTCGAAACCTATGCCGGCATCCGAATCCGCGGGTCCATGCTGGATGAAGTTCGCAAGGGGGATTGGGCGCCACGGTCGGTGCACCGCAAATCTCGAAAAGTTGCAGAAGCGATCAAGGCCATCGAGGCGCGCACCGGCAAGGACGCGAAGGATAATCAGATCGCGAAAGAGCTGGATATTGATCTCAATGCCTATTACGCCATCTTGCAGGATGCCTCGGGTAGCCGGCTTTTTAGTTTCGATGACATAATGGAAGGCGATGATTCCGCGATCGAGTCGGCAGCCGGTGAACTTCCGGGTCCCTGTGATGGTCTGCAGAGGGATACATTCAAGGCCCATCTGTCGAACGCCATCGATGGTCTGCCGGATAGGGAAAAACTGGTGCTGGCACTGTACTACGATGAGGAACTCAATCTGAAGGAAATAGGGGAAGTCATCGGAGTCAGTGAGTCCCGCGTCAGCCAGATTCACAGTCAGGCAGCGATACGCCTACGGGCCCGGCTCACCGACTGGCATTAGGGAGCCCAGGCCATAAGGCCGAGATCCTGAAGCCGACAAGGCCAGGATTTCTTTTTATAACAATCGTTCCTCCCTTAGGCATTTGACTGCTTTCTCCGTTATAATTCCGCTGCTTTCACCCACTTGCTTCAGAGCCAACATTCCCGGTATTCATGCCAGCAACGTCCAACAGTGATTCTTCCCCGGCCTCGCACAAGGCCACCATGCTGACAGCCGATGGGCTATTTTGTGAACGCGATGACCGTATACTGTTTCAAGAATTAAGCTTTCGGTTGGGCGAAGGCGAGGTCTTGCAGGTGCAGGGGAGCAACGGCAGTGGTAAAACCACGTTGCTACGAATTCTCTGTGGCCTCCATGATGGCTACGAGGGAGAAATCCGCTGGTACGGGGAAGCCATCGCGGACCAGGAGGAAAACTTTTTTGCTTCTCTCCTCTATATTGGCCACCGGGTTGGTGTCAATAAGGTACTCACACCATTGGAAAACCTGCGCTGGGGTTGCAGCTTGCAGCAACAGGTGAGCGATAGCACAATTCTGGCGGCACTCGCCGAACTTGGGCTACACGGTTTCGAGGAATCACAGTGCTTTACGCTCTCCGCCGGCCAGCAACAGCGCGTTGCTCTCGCCAGGTTATTAATCAACCCGGCCAGGCTCTGGATACTGGATGAACCGTTTACCACCCTCGATAGCGACGGTGTCGCACAGCTCGAAAATTTGCTGCGCCAACATGCGCAATCCGGTGGCTCGGTGCTGGTGACCACCCACCACAAACTCTCCCTAGCTTCGCTTGAAATTCTGAGCCTCGATTGAGCGCGTGTAATGACTGAACACACCACCACAGCAGCCGCCTTTCGTGCGACCCTGGCAAGAGATTTGCTGATTGCCTACAAGCGCAAGAATGACATCGTAAATCCATTCATGTTTTTCCTGATCGTGGCCACCTTGTTCCCCATCGGCATTAGTCCGGATCCCCAGCGACTCGGGGAAATAGCGGCCGGCGTCTTATGGATTTCGGCCCTGTTGGCGGCGATGCTGTCCATGGATAACTTATACCGCGCGGACTATGAAGACGGCTCCCTGGAGCAACTGCTGTTGAGCCCGCATCCACTTTATTTCATGGTGTTGGCGAAGAACATCAGTCACTGGCTCGTGAGTGGGCTGCCCGTGGTGCTGGCATCACCGCTTATTGCCTACATGCTCAATCTGCCTGCGGACGCGTATTTTGCCCTATTCATGACCCTGTTGCTGGGAACTCCTGTGCTGAGCTTGCTAGGCTCCATCGGAGTAGCCTTGACCGTAGGATTGGGCAGTCGGGGACTTATTCTGGCCGTGATAACGCTGCCCATGAGCGTGCCAGTGCTGATCGCCGGTACCATGGCGGTGCAGCAAACCCATAATGGCGCGCCACTGACGGGCTACCTGGCGATACTGGGAGCCATGCTCCTGGTCTCAATTACCCTGGCGCCGCTGGCTTCGGCGGCGGCCCTGAGAATCAGTATCAATTAGTTCGATTAGACTATAGGCGCATAAATACAATGGGTTACAATACGTAACATCGTAGTCCATTGAGGGCGTGGTATATTTGCAGCCTTGCAACTCAACAATTTCTTGAGGCGGTGGGAACACAGTAGTGTGGCAGTGGTTTTTCAAATTAGGCTCTCCTAAGTGGTTCTACGAGTTATCCGGCAAATGGTTGCCATGGCTGGTGGCGGCCATGTCCCTGCTGCTGGTAATTGGCATTACTTGGGCGCTGTTATTTGTGCCGCCGGATTATCAACAGGGAAATACCATTCGCATCATGTACATTCACGTGCCATTCGCCAGCATATCCCTGGCGTTTTTCCCGCTGATGGCGGTGGCCGGCACCATAACCCTGGTATGGCGAATGAAACTGGCCGATATGGTGGCGAAGACGGCGGCGCCGCTGGGTGCGTGGTTCACCGCCTTGGCATTGATTTCCGGCTCGATCTGGGGCAGCGATATCTGGGGTACCTGGTGGATATGGGATGGGCGTCTCACCTCGATGCTGCTGCAATTCTTTCTGCTGGTTGGGGTAATATCACTTCGCTCAGCGCTGGAAGATACTGACGCCGCAGCCAAGGCCTGCGCGGTACTGTCGATCGTCGGCTGTATCAATGTTTTCGTGATCAAGTACTCGGTGGATTGGTGGAATACGCTACACCAGCCCTCCAGCCCAATTGGAATGGCCGGAGATTCTGCCAATGGACCGGAAATATGGGTACCGCTGGTGATAATGATTGTGGCGGTGTATTTATTTTTCGCCGTCAGTTTGATTCTGTCTACGCGCAATGAAATTTTGCAACGCGAACGACGTTCAAAATGGGTACAGGAACTTCTCGCGAGTGCCTGATCCAGATGCCTGAATTAAGAGGTTCAGCATGTTAGCAGCCCTGCAATTTTCGAGTATTGGTGAATTTTTCCAGATGGGGGGTTACGCCTTTAACGTCTGGACGGTGTATGTGCTCTTCCTCTTGTTCTTCTTCGTGAATTTGTATTTTCCCCTGATTCGGAAAAAGCAAATTATACGTGAATTGAAACGGCGCCTGATCCTTCGTAATGAAGTACCTGCAAACAAGCATGATTGAAGATAAGACATACAAGTGGTCAGTCCCGATTGGAGAAACTCGTGGAGCTTCATAGACGCAAGCGTCTTGGTATCATCCTCTTTATCACAGCTGGCTTGAGTGTGGCCATTGGCCTGACCTTGTACGCCTTGAGTCAGAATATTGATTTATTCTTCACGCCAACCCAGATTGCTGCCGGTGAGGTGCAGGCCGGTCAACGTATTCGTGTGGGCGGCATGGTCAAGGAAGGCTCTTTTGTCAGTGCCGAAGACAGCCTTAAAGTCAGCTTTGCCGCCACCGACTATGCCAACGATGTCACCATATATTACGAAGGGATTTTGCCGGATCTGTTTCGAGAGGGGCAGGGCGTCGTGGTGGAAGGGGCCATCGATGCGGCCGGCTTATTTCAGGCTTCCCGGGTCCTGGCCAAGCATGATGAAAATTATATGTCTGTAGAAGTCAAAGCAGCCCTGGATGCCGCTGGTGCTACTGCTGAAAATCATACCTCATTGGCTGAAAATTAAATGATTCCTGAGCTTGGTCAGTTCTCTCTGATCCTGGCGTTCTGCCTTAGTGTACTACTTGGCACCCTGCCTCTTATCGGTGCGAGTCGTAACCATCTGCTGTGGATGAATCTTTGCCGACCTCTGACCGCCGGTGTCTTCGTGTTTCTGGGGATCAGCATTTCAATTCTGGCTTACGCCTTTGCCACCGATGATTTCTCGGTGCAGTTCGTGGCCCAGCACTCAAACACGCTGTTGCCAATCCAGTATAAATTAACTGCAGTGTGGGGTGGGCATGAGGGCTCCTTTCTGTTGTGGACCTTTATGCTGGGAGGTTGGATGTTGGCAGTGAGCGTGTTCAGTAAGAGTATGCCCATAGATTTCGTGGCGCGGGTGCTCGGTGTATTGGGGATACTCTGTGCCGCCTATATCCTGTTTATGCTTGCAACCTCCAATCCCTTCGATCGTATTGTGCCGCTGCCACCTGCCGATGGTGCAGATTTAAATTCGGCATTGCAGGATTTTGGTTTCATCATTCATCCGCCCACTCTGTATATGGGCTATGTTGGCTTCTCGGTGGTGTTTGCCTTCGCCATAGCGGCTTTGTTAAGCGGTCGTCTCGATGCGGCCTGGGCGCGGTGGTCGCGGCCCTGGGCCAATGTGGCCTGGGCCATCTTAACCATCGGCATTGCCCTGGGTAGTTGGTGGGCATACTACGAACTCGGTTGGGGTGGCTGGTGGGCCTGGGATCCGGTGGAGAATCCACCTCTGATTACCTGGCTGTTTGGTACCGCACTGATTCATTCTCTGGCGGTGACCGAGAAAAGAGGCATATTCAAGAGCTGGACTGTATTGCTGGCTATCCTGGCTTTTTCGGGCAGCCTGCTGGGGACGTTTATTACCCGTTCCGGATTGCTGACCTCGGTGCATGCCTTTGCCAGTGATCCCACCCGTGGCTTCTTCATCCTCGTCATTCTCGGTGTTGCCGTCGGTGGTTCCCTGTTGCTGTTTGCGCTGCGGGCGCCAATGATGAAATCCGAGGCTCGCTTCGATCTGGTTTCCCGGGAAGTTTTAATCCTGGGCAACAATGTATTGCTGGTGGTGGCGGCAGCTTCTGTCTTTCTTGGTACGTTATTCCCCATGGTTTATCAGGCCATTACCGATGATCTGATTTCCATCGGTCCGCCATATTTCAATGCCATCTTCGTGCCCCTGATGATTTTACTGGTGCTGTTGTTGGCAGTGGGCCCCCTGTGCCGCTGGAAGCGAACATCGATCGCCTACCTGTCCCGACAGCTCGGCAAGGTAGTGCTGGCATCCCTGGCGCTGGGTGTGCTTATCCCGCTGGTGGTGTTGCTGGAATTCTCTCTGGCCGCGACCGTCTCGGTTGCGCTGGCGGCATGGATCAGCTTGAGCCTGCTCGGGGACCTGGCGAACAAGACTGCGAATAAATCTTCCCGGGCCAAAGCTCTGAAAGCCCTGCCATTGAGCTACTACGGTATGCAAATTGCCCACCTCGGTGCGGCCGTAATGCTGATCGGCATTGGATTGACCAGCGCCTTCAGTTATGAAAAGAGCGTCCTGCTGTCTCCGGGCCAGAGTATCGATCTGGGAAACTATGTGTTTATGTTCAATGGCAGCACTGCCGTCACCGGACCAAATTATGTGGGTAATGAGGCAGACATAAGCGTCAGCAAGAACGATCGGCCCATAGGGAACCTCAAGCCCCAGCGCAGGCTGTATCTCGCCAGTGGAACACCGTCCACGGAAATGGCGATCGATGCCGGATTTTTCCGCGATCTATTTGTGACCCTCGGTGAGGAGAAGGAAAGCGGCGCCTGGTCGATGACGATTTATGTGAAACCGTTTATACGCTGGATCTGGCTAGGGGCTATCTTCATGGCTTTTGGTGGTGTTATCGCCGCTGGCGACAAGCGTTATCGACGCCTGCGAAAGCGTGAACTGGAAAGAGCCGCGACGGAACTATCCGGCGAGCTGCAAACAGCCAGCTGACCGAGAAAAATGAGCAAACTCAAATACTATATCCCCGTAATTTCCTTCTTTGCCCTGGCTTTGGTGTTATGGCGGGGCCTATACCTGGATCCGAAAGAATTGCCATCCATGTTGATCGACAAGCCCATGCCGCCGTTCGCGCTGACCACGGTAGCGGGCTCTGAAGTTGCGAATGAAGATTTACCCGATCAAATATTTCTCCTGAATGTGTGGGGCAGTTATTGTCTACCCTGCCTGATCGAGCATCCTACCCTCATGCGTCTGAGCGAAGAAGGCGATATTCCGGTGGTGGGGGTGAATTATCGAGATCGTCAGGACTTGGCGGTGGACTGGTTGGAGGACAATGGCAATCCGTTTGCCTTCAGTATCCTCGATGAAGATGGCCGATTTGGTATCGACCTCGGTGTCTATGGTGCGCCGGAGACCTACCTGGTGGATGAAAATGGTGTGATCCGATTTCGGCATGTCAGTGTGCTCGATGAGAGCGTCTGGGAGGAAGAATTTGTGCCGGCTATCGCAGAATTGAGAGGAGAGTCTTTCGGCAATGAATAGCAAAAACCGCCGCTTGCGCTCGGCCTCGATTCTCCAGGCCCTGACGCCGATTTTTGTTCTATTGCTGACTATGGCTAATGCACCTGGCGCCATCGCCCAGGTGGATACGTTCGAGTTCGAGTCTCCCCAGCAACAGCAACGATTTCGTAAGCTGTCCAACGAATTTCGCTGCCCCATGTGTCAGAACACGAATCTTACCGGATCTACCGGCGGCGTCGCCGAGGATCTGCGCCGCGAGATTCACCGAATGATCACAGAAGGTATGAGCGATACTGAGATTGAGCAGTTCATGTTCGAACGCTATGGTGACTTTATCTTTTACCGACCAAGACTGCGTGCAGAAACTATTTTGCTCTGGTTCGGACCGCCGGTATTTTTGCTCATCGGCGGCTTCGTCGCGCTAGGCATTTCACGCCGTGCTCGGAGAGCGGGTGAAGAAAATACCGAGCTCGATGATAAGCAGCAGGCACGTCTGAAAGATTTGCTTGGCAGCAAGCTCTAGGGTCCCTAAATGTTCTGGTTGTTAACTATCTGCCTGTTTATTGTTGCCGCGTTGTTTGTGGTGGTACCACTGTGGTCGGCAAACCGCGGTGGGACACAGGAGTCGATACAACTCCGAAAAGCGGCAAATATCGCCTTGTTCCATGAGCGCAACGACGAGTTCGAGGCTGAACTTGCAGAGGGTAATCTGGATCAGAGCCAGTTCGACGCCCTGGTGCTGGAATTACAACAGGGCTTGCTGGCGGATGTAGATTTGGTGGAGCGGGCTGCTGCCCCGGAACCTGCCAAGGCCAAGATCAAAACGAAGCGGTCACCGCTAACAAGGTCTGGCATTACCCGCAACGCCATTCCTCTGGCGTTGGTGTTGTTGATGTCTGTGTTTGCCTACAGTCTGTATAACCAATGGGGGTATATAGATGATGTTGAATTGATGGATTTGTTTCAACGCACTGTAAATAATACGGCCGACATCGAAGAAACTCGAAGCCTGATCGTGAGTCTCGGCGAAGTAGTGCAGGCCGATGCCGACAAGGAATGGGCATGGTATTTTCTTGCTGAAAACTTTGCCAATCTCAATATGTTCCCCGAGGCACAGATCGCGTATCGTCAAGCCGCGAACAGGATAGAGGGGGGGCCGGAAAAAGCATTGATACTGGGTAGAGTCGCGCTGGCGATGTACATCACTGCAGGTCTCGAGTTTACACCCGAGATTCTCGAAGTGGTAGAGGAGGCGCGTGCGCTGAACCCCAATGAGATATCGATTCTGCAACTGCTGGCAGCCGACGCCGACCAGAGACAGGATTATCAGTCGGCGATAGCTTATTGGCGACTACTGATTCAGGCCAGTCCGAGTTCAGAGCAGGCGCGCTTGTTACGGGAAAGCATCGCCGCGGCACAACGATTGATGGCGGACAGCGGGCGGGATGTCGATGCGGGACCGGTCGTCGAAGTCAAACTGATGTTAGCGGAAGGTATCGAGTTGGATCCGAATCTTCGGGTGTTTATCGCTGTCAGAAATGCGCAAAGGGAAGGTTTGCCACCGCTGGCGGCAACGCAGATGCGGGTCGCTGATTTGCCGGCAACGATTCGACTCGACAATGCATCGGCGGTGGGGCCATTCAATCTTTCCTCTGCGGATACCGTCTACGTGTCTGCACTGGTTTCATTCGCCGGTACGGCAAATCCAAGCACGGGGGATTACCGCGTGGTATCGGATAACTTCGCCCACAACGGTCAACATGCAGTGATCGATCTGGTGCTGTCCGAACGATTTCCCTGATCTTATCCCAGCTTCGATAGTCTTAATCACTAAGCGCGGAACGCACAATGTATTGGGTCGAATTTCTCACCATAGCCATTGCACACCTGTTTGCAGTGGCGTCGCCGGGACCCGATTTTGCAGTCGTTACCAGGCAATGTGTGACAGGTGGCACTAGGACTGGGGTGTGGACGAGTCTTGGAGTCGGTGCCGGAATCTTGTTGCATGTAGCCTACTGTCTGCTAGGCGTTGCCGTCCTGTTGTCCCAGTCCCCCGCTCTGTTCGATGTTGTGAAGTTTGTCGCGGCTGGGTATTTGCTCTACCTGGGGATTAAATCCATCAGAAAATCCCTGGTAAGCGGCCCAATCGACTCGGTCTCGACGGCGCAGACTGTGGTTGAGCCGGGAAAGGCTTTCATGCTCGGCTTTCTGACCAATGGCTTAAACCCAAAAGCCACATTGTTTTTCCTGGCACTTTTTACCGTGGTCGTTAGTCCTTCCACACCGGTTTTTATTCAGCTTATCTATGGCCTCTATCTCGCCTGCGCTACTTTTCTCTGGTTCGCACTCCTGTCCAGGCTCATGGGCAGACCCGGCGTGCGTGGAACCATACTCAGGGCCGGTCACTGGTTCGAAAGAGCGATGGGGACGATTCTGATCCTGTTGGCCATACAAATTGCGTTTGTTTCCTGAAATCAGAGGTGCCCTAGACCTGCCATGGGCATGGTGCGTATTTAATATCGATGCAGGGCCTGGCCCATTACGGTATAGTTGGCGTCGGAGAAATATGCCAAAATGACAGCCATGGAACAGCCAGGCAAGCTTATAGACCAATTCGGCCGCCACATAGACTATATTCGTCTATCGGTGACCGATCGCTGTGATTTCCGCTGCGTCTACTGCATGACCGAAGATATGCAGTTCCTACCCCGTAAGCAGATTCTCTCCCTCGAGGAGTTGTATCGAGTCGCCAGAGTGTTTACCGAACTCGGGGTGAATAAAATTCGCCTGACCGGCGGTGAACCAATGGTTCGTAGTAATGTGATGTCTCTAATCGAGAAGCTTGGCGCGTTGCCGGGTCTCGAAGAATTGTTGCTGACTACAAACGGGGCGCAATTGGATAAATATGCCGTGCCCTTGAAGGCGGCCGGCGTCAAGCGGATTAATATAAGCCTCGACAGCCTGGATGCTGAACGCTTCAAGCGGATTACTAGGGTGGGTAAACTCGAGCGAGTGCTAGCTGGAATAGACGCTGCGAAGGCGGCAGGTTTCGAGCGGATTCGATTGAATGCGGTGGTCATGCGCGGCTACAACGACGACGAAGTGATTCCGTTGACAGACTATGCGGTGGAGCATGATATCGATATTGCCTTCATCGAAGAGATGCCACTCGGCGATGCGTCGGATCACGACCGGGAAGAGACTACCTGTAGCAATGACTGGGTCCGGGGCGTTATCGCCGCGGCATACCAGCTCACAGACGTGACCGCGAAGACGGCAGGCCCGTCTCGCTATGTTCAGATCGAAGGTAAAAACAGTCGCATAGGCTTCATTTCCCCGGTGACGCATAATTTCTGTGCCGACTGCAACCGGGTCAGGGTTACCGTGGAGGGTAGGCTGCTGCTCTGCCTCGGTAATGAACACTCCATCGATTTGCGCGCAATCCTGCGGGATCAGCAACTTACCGACGACGATCTCAAACAGGCCATCATCGCCTCTATGGATATAAAGCCGGAACGCCATTATTTCTACGACAAGGATTATCAGCAACCGGTGCGCCTCATGAACATGACAGGCGGCTAGGGCAGTGACTCCCTTGCGTATCGCCGTGCTTACGGTCTCTGATACCCGCACTGAGGAGACGGACAAGTCTGGTGCGGTGCTGATAGATTGTCTGCAGGCAGCCGGCCATAAACTGCAATCGAAAACCATAGTCAAAGATGATATCTATCAGCTACGTGCCGTGGTTTCCGCCCTCATATTCGACCCGGACATAAATGTGGTTCTACTCACAGGGGGTACCGGTTTTACCGCTAGAGACAATACCCTGGCAGCGATCAAGCCCCTGTTCGATGTTGATATCGAAGGCTTTGGTGAGCTTTTTCGTCAGCTTTCCTACGAGGAAATCGGCACCTCTACCATCCAGTCCCGGGCATTTGCCGGGCTGGCAAATGCCACCGTAATCTTCTGTATGCCGGGCTCTCCCGGCGCCTGCCGCACCGGCTGGAACCGGATCATCGCAGAGCAATTGGATAGTAGCCACCGGCCTTGTAATTTCACCGATAAGTTGAAGCTTCGGTAAACCCCACCGGCAAGGCCCGGTGCCAACTCCCGATGTGGATTCGAGGTTGGTTGCCACCGGGAGAGGTTGATGTGGCTCGCAGCCCTGGTGGGATCGAAAAATCTACCGATAAAAAAACACCAGCCAAAGCGTTCATGCTCTAGCTGGTGTTAGTCAGCGCTTCGTTAGTTTAGGAAAGCTGCGAGCGGCTCCTGTCCTGAATCGGGGTCAAGCGGCGGCGTATAATATAACCACCGGCACTGCTAATGCAGCCAGTATCAATACCGTACTTACCAGGGTCGCTTCTACGACGGGCCGCGCCTTACTGAGGGCCTTGCTCATGTCTTTCTCCATTTGAATTCGGGTTAATGTTGCCATCGGTGATTAGATAACTGCGCACATGGTAACATAAAATGTCCAATAAGGTAACATTTATGAGTATATACACGCATATATAGAAAAACATCAATGGACTCGGACCCAGCGTCTGAAATGAGATATTAATAGTTAAATATCAACAAGATATGATATATTCTTTCCTAAACCTGGTTATCTGGCTTGCTGTTAACAATTTCTAACAGGTTGATATTAAGTATAATATTTGATTTCTGATTTTCATCATAATGTGTGATTCGCGTCACATGTGTAACAATAAGTAGCATTTTTTGGATGCATTCGTCAGCGCGGGCACGGATTCGACTCCAGCGTGGCCGCCTCCGGAACACTGTAAGCGCTGCTAGGCCAGGACAGCCGAACCGCAATAGTTTTTTAAGGATGAGACGCTGGTTTCGACTCCCGGCAACGGATAGAATTAGCGCCGCTGCCACATCCATAAGTTTCACCCGAGCAATGTAAGCGAATTAATTCTATGCGTATCATGACCTTCAACTGCAACGGTATTCGCGCTGCGGCACGCAAGGGATTTTTCGACTGGTTGCCAGGCGCGGGAGCCGACGTCGTCTGTCTGCAGGAAACCAAGGCCCAGCTCGATCAACTCTCCGATCCAGTTTTTCATCCCGAGCAATATCACTGCCATTACTTCGATGCGGTGAAGAAGGGGTATGCGGGGACCGCTATCTACACTCGCAAGCAGCCGGATAGGGTCACCAAAGGTCTGGGTTTTGAACTGGCAGACACAGAGGGCCGATATGTGCAGGCGGATTTTGAGGGTTTAAGCATCGCCTCCCTGTATCTGCCTTCAGGCTCCAGCAGCGAAGAAAGGCTGGCGCGAAAACTCAGTTTCATGGATGATTTCATGGAGCACATGAAAAAACTGCGCAGAAAGCGGCGCGAATTTATCATCTGCGCCGACTGGAATATTTGTCATAAGGAAATCGATCTTAAAAATTGGCGTGCCAACCAGAAGAACTCGGGTTTTCTGCCCGAGGAACGGCGGTGGCTCGACAGTCTTTATGATGAGGTGGGTTTTGTGGACGCATTCAGGCTGGTTAATCGGGAAGCAGATCAATATTCCTGGTGGTCGTACCGAGGTCAGGCCAGGGCAAATAATGTGGGTTGGCGACTCGACTACCATGTCATAACGCCGGGTATTGCGGATACAGTGATGGCCGCTACCATCGCATCGGACCATAACTTTTCAGATCATGCGCCGGTTATTTTGGATTATAATTTATGACAGGCGGGACCTTCCCCGTCTGCCACCCTGACAGAGTGAATTTGACGACGAGCATTAAGAGAATGGTGCTGCTTGGATTCAAATCAGCCATGGTGATCGTCATCGCCACGGCGGCAAATGCCGGTTTTGCCCAGCGCCTGATCGCCGTCATCGACACATCCAAGGGTGAAATTCGAGTCGAGCTCAATGCCCGTGCAGCGCCTACCACGGTTGCTAATTTTGTCAATCTGGTGCAGCGCGGGTTTTACAATGGGCTTACATTCCACCGTATCGAGAGAAATTTTATGGCCCAGGGAGGTGATCCTCTGGGCACTGGCAGCGGCGGCCCGGGATACCAGTTTCGTGGAGAAATCGTACTGAAGCATAACCAGCCCGGCATTATTTCCATGGCTAACTCAGGTCCCGGTACCGATGGCAGTCAGTTTTTCCTTACCCATTTAGCCACGCCACACCTCGATGGCCTGCATTCTGTGTTTGGCAAGGTGGTAGCAGGCCTGCCGGTGGTATATGAACTGAGACGCAGGGACGTGATTAACAGCATCCTCATCGAGGGAGACGCTTCGAGTCTATTCGAGCGGCGCAAAACCCAGCTCGAACAATGGAATCAGCTGCTGGACCAGAATTTCCCCGATCTAGCCCCGGCGCAGACCACAGCTCTGTGATCGTCCCCAGGTTTCGAATAAATAATTTCGATGCTGCTTACAGCACCCGTTTGAAAGGCTTTACGGTCACCTTGGCGTAGACTCCCGCCGCAGCATAGGGATCGGCATCAGCCCAGGCCTGGGCCTGCTCGAGGCTTTCGAACTCCGCGACAACCAGGCTGCCGCTAAATCCGGCCGCTCCAGGGTCCGGGCTATCGATGGCAGGGTGGGGCCCCGCCAGCATCAGCCGCTCTTGATCGGCCAGCTTATTCAAGCGCTTCAGATGTGCCGGCCTGGCAGACCTGCGCCGCTCTAGAGAATTTTCTATATCTTCACTGATGATTGCGTAATACATGGACCGATTAGACCGATTCTTTGCCGGTGGACTTTGACTCAGTATCTTCTTCATCGACTTCGATATATTTGGCCAGTAGCGGCATCTGTCCGATGACGAAGACAAAGGTTAAGATCAGATTGCCAAACACCTTAAACTGAATCCAGGCGCGTTCGCTCAGAGTAAATGCGACGATCAGGTTGACGGCGCCCAAAATGATGAAATAGATAATCCAGATATTATTGAGACGCCGCCATACCTCTTTCGGTGCATTCACCGCATGGCCCATCATATGTTCGATAGCTGGCTTGCTGCCGAAGTAGCGTGATCCGAAGAAGACCGTGGCGAAAATCCAGTTGACTATGGGGGCCTTCCATTTTAGAAAGTCCGTATTTCTGAAGATTATTGTCGGGATGCAGAACAGGACCACGGCGCATAAAGTGATCCATTGGAATTTGTCCAAGCGCCGGTTGACCAGGAATAGGCAGCCATAGGTGAGAATAGAGGCCGCTAGCAAGAATTCGGCAGCACTGAAGATTCCGCCGATTGAATGCTCAAAACCCCCAATGCTCACAGTACGTTCGTCGATGGCGAAAACGGTGAAGAAAATAACCAGTGGGATGTAATCAATAAACTGTTTCATCTGCTTGCAGCGATGTTGCTAGCCCCCGCCTGTTGTCCCTGATAACCGACTTGGTGTGGCGCAGCACAGCTATCTTGTATGACCACGCCGCCGCCCATGGTAGCCGAAGCCGCATCTTAGTTGATTTAGAGAAATCTGTCTGCTTTTGCGAGTCGATGGAATGTAATAGAATCTTTTTCCTTTTTCAGCCGACTATAGTGCGTGACGAGAACAGCCAGATCCAGCGATCAGAGGCTCCCTAATATGAGCGAATTCCTACAAGTCCATCCGGTCAATCCAGAACCCAGGGTGATAAAACAAGTTGTGGATGTACTCCTGCAGGGCGGGGTCATTGTCTACCCAACCGATTCCACCTATGCCCTGGGCTGTCATATTGGCGATAAGTCTGCGTTGGAGCGAATCAGGCGCATACGGCAACTCGATAACAAGCATGATTTCACCCTGGTTTGTAGCGATCTGTCCTCGCTTGCCACCTATGCCAAGGTTCACAACAGTGCGTACAGAATATTGAAAGCCTATACGCCCGGTCCTTACACATTTATCCTCAAGGCGACACCGGAAGTCCCGCGCCGCCTGATGCATCCCAGAAAGAAGACAATTGGGCTCCGGGTCCCTCAGAATCCGATTGCGCAGTCTATTCTCGCGGTGCTCGGTGAGCCGATTATGAGTACCAGTCTGATCTTGCCCGAGGCGGAGACAGCCCTGTTTGATCCCTACCAGATGCGACTCAAAATCGGAAAGCTTGTAGACTTGATCGTGGATGGCGGCGCCTGCGGGTTGGAACCCACGACGATGATAGATCTGGTGGAGGGGGTTCCGCAGGTCGTGAGAGTGGGTAAGGGTGACCCGGAACCCTTTCGTTAAGGGCATCTGGTTTACGGTTTTATAGGGCTGGAAAACTGAATTTAATTGAGTAAAAGGAGAAGCAGTGTCTACGGTCGATTCACAACAGCGAGTGTTATCGGGAATGCGGCCCACCGGTCGTCTTCATTTGGGTCATCTACATGGCGTGTTGAAGAACTGGGTCAAGTTGCAGCATGAATACGAATGCTTCTTTTTCGTGGCTGACTGGCACGCACTGACCACCGATTACGGAGATCCCGGAATTTTCGAGGAAAACGTGGTGGAGATGGTGATCGACTGGTTGGCGGTGGGTGTTAACCCGGGTTCTGCGGCGCTGTTCGTGCAGTCCAAGGTGCCGGAGCATGCGGAATTGCATTTACTGCTGTCGATGATAACGCCCCTAGGATGGTTGGAACGAGTCCCCAGCTACAAAGACCAGCAGGAGAAATTACGGGAGAAAGATCTGGATACTTACGGCTTTCTCGGCTACCCGCTGCTGCAAGCTGCGGATATTCTCATTTATCGAGCCGGCTACGTACCGGTGGGTGCAGACCAGGTGGCACATGTCGAACTCACCCGGGAAGTCGCCAGGCGCTTTAATCACATTTACGGCCGGGAACCCGGGTTCGAAGAGAATGCCATGGCGGCGGTCAGGAAAATGGGTAAGAAGTCGGCGCGTCTGTATTCCAGTTTGCGCACCGCCTACCAGGAGCAGGGCGACCACGAAGCCCTGGCAAAGGCCCAGGCATTGTTGAAAGAACAGCAGAATATATCGATAGGTGACCGTGAGAGGTTGTTCGGTTATCTCGAAGGTGGCGGCAAGATGATCCTGTCTGAACCCCAGTCTCTGTTAACGCCAGCCTGCAAGATGCCAGGGCTGGATGGACAGAAAATGTCGAAGTCTTATGGTAATACCATCACCCTCCGAGAACCGTTGCAAGACGTGGAAAAGAAAATCAGCACCATGCCAACCGATCCCGCCAGGGTGCGGCTGAAAGATCCTGGGGATCCTGAGAAATGCCCGGTGTGGCAACTACATCTAACCTACTCGAGCCAGAAAACCAGGGACTGGGTGGTAGCGGGATGCAAGAGTGCCGGCATTGGCTGCCTGGAGTGCAAGAAACCCGTGATCGAAGCCGTCATCGCCGAACTGGAACCGATTCAGAAAGAGGCGGCGCAATACATCAGAGACCCGGATATTGTGAGATCAATAATTGCCGAGGGTTGTGAGACGGCACGGGAATGTGCGAAGGCGACCATACAGGAAGTGCGCTCGGCAATGGGACTGATCACCTGGTGACGAGGCTGGCCCGGATGTTTCACCAGTGCGCTCGATAGTCGCTTTTCGTGGTTCTCTATTGGGCTATTCTCAATTTTTAGCCCAATAACTCATTGCACACACTTCCGCTTGCCTGATTTTCACTTGATCTTTCGTGTTTTGACCGCACGTGCTCGCTCCGACGTGGCTCAAGCTACGTTTACGCTCACGAGCACGCCCAAAGCACAAAATCTCGGCGTGAAACTTCAGGCAACTGGTGAAATATCCGGGCTTGGCGGAAATGAGCTTTTCCGCCACAATTCATGTAAAATTTGCCCTGACTTTTGACTCCATAGCAGACCCAAAGCTTGACAACTCCCGGCACTGAAGCAGAGACGGAAACCCAGCAACAAGGGGGTGCCTCTGCCCAGCCTGACTCCGAGCCGTCGGCGCAGCGCGAACTCGCATTCGCCTATGTTGATGGGGAGGCGATCACCGAAGTTCCCAAAGACCTCTATATTCCACCGGATGCGTTGGAAATCTTCCTGGAGGCTTTCGAGGGCCCGTTGGACCTGCTGCTGTATCTGATCAAACGACAGAATATCAATATCCTCGATATCAAGGTTGCAGAAATCACCGATCAATATATGGCCTACGTGGATCTGATGGAGGTCAGCCAGTTTGAACTGGCTGCTGAATATCTGGTCATGGCGGCGATGTTGGCTGAGATTAAATCTCGCCTGCTCCTGCCTAGGCACGTGGAGGACGGGCCCGAGGAAGACGACCCACGCATGCAGTTGATTCGACGGCTGCAAGAATACGAGCGTTACCAGAAGGCGGCGGAAGATATCGATGAATTAGTCAGGATGGACCGGGATATTCATCGTGCCGGAGCTGCCCTGCCGGAGCTTGAGCGGATCAGCCCGGAGCCGACGGTGGCGCTGCAGGATATCCTGCTTTCACTGTCGAGAGTGTTGCGGCGTGCCGATATGTTTGAGCATCATCATATCCAACGGGAAACCCTGTCTACGCGGGAAAAAATGTCGGAAATACTGGTGCGCATTACCGAGAGCAAATTTGTGCCCTTGGCCTCGCTGCTAGTACGGGCGGAAGGCCGATCGGGTGTCATAGTGACATTTCTGGCGATCATGGAGTTGATGAAGGAGTCGCTAATCGAGATTATGCAATCGGAGCCATTCGGAGCGATACATGTGAAGTCGCGGACTTGATCAGAGCCTGGGAGGGCTCAATGTTGAGAGCAGGGAATCAGGATAGAAGCAAAGCATGAGTGATGTAGATAACAAAGTGAAAATGATCGTGGAGGGCCTGCTGCTGGCCGCAGGCAGACCGCTGTCACTGGATAATATTGCCCAGGTGTTTAACGAGGATGAGAAGCCCGACAAGGAAGAGTTGACGGCTGTCATGCAAAGTATCACCGAGGACTGTGATGACCGTGGTTTCGAGTTGAAAGAAGTGGCGTCCGGTTACCGCTTTCAGGTCAAGCAGGATCTGAGCGAGTGGGTCGCCAAGCTATGGGAAGAAAGGCCGCCGCGCTACACCCGGGCACTGTTGGAGACCTTGGCGTTGATTGCCTATAGACAACCGATTACCCGGGGTGACATCGAAGAGATTCGCGGTGTCGGCGTCAGCTCCAATATTATCCGCACCTTGCTGGACCGAGAATGGGTTCGAATTGTGGGCCACCGAGACGTGCCTGGTCGTCCCGCCATGTTCGCGACTACGAAACAGTTTCTCGACTATTTCAACATGAAAAATTTACAGGAATTGCCTCCGCTGGCCGAAGTGAAGGAGCTGGACCGGGGCAGGCCGGAATTTGATTCTGCCGATGACTTGCTAAACCAAAGAATTATCGAGCTGCCAGAGGATGCTATCGACGAAATCAGCTTCGAGAGTACTGCAGATGAAGCGGAAGAGTTGCTTGCCGAAGAGCTGGCAGCCGAACTCTCAAAAAAACCCCTGGATGAAATCCTTAATCTGGCGCCGACGTCGGCAGCGACAGAAACCGAGGAAATTGAAGCACTCGATGAGCCCGGAGAAGAGGGCAGCGAATCTCCTGCTGCGACCAGCGTAGATTCGATTGCCAGCAACCAGGGCGATGGGGACGGCGCTGCCATGGAATTTATTAGCGAAGATGACCGCGATAAGATCGAGCCCTGATGCCGCCTCATAGAGTGAGCAGCATCCATCACCAACAAACCAAGCGATGATATGACCGAGAAGTTACAGAAAGTGCTGGCTCGTGCCGGTTTTGGTTCCCGCCGCGAAATAGAAGGCTGGATAGCCAAGGGTCGGATCAAGGTAAATGGCAAAACCGCTATCATTGGCGAGCGGGTTTCAGACACGGATAAAATTGTTGTCGATGGCAAGAAATTGTCGGCCCAGGGTAAGAACCGCGTTCAGCGCCGGGTCCTTCTTTACAACAAGCCTGACCATGAAGTGAGCACCCGCAACGACCCCGAAGGCAGAGCCACAGTATTCGATAGATTGCCGCCCTTGAAGCACAGTCGCTGGGTCTCCATCGGGCGCCTGGATCTAAATACCAGCGGCTTGTTATTGTTCACCACCGACGGTGAGCTCGCCAATAGACTCATGCATCCGAGTTCACAGATAGAGCGGGAGTACGCGGTGCGCGTCATGGGGAAGGTGACGAAGGCCATGGTCGAGCAAATGCATAGCGGTGTCATTATCGATGGCAATCTCTGCCGCTTTACGGATATTCAGTTTTATGCCGGAGAGGGTGTCAACCAGTGGTTCCACGTCGTCTTGATAGAGGGACGCAACCGGGAAGTGCGCAAATTATGGGAGTCGCAGGGGCTGAGGGTAAGTCGCCTCAAGCGCGTCAGGTTCGGGCCCATATTTATTCCGAGCACAGTACGCAGAGGCAAGTACCAGGAGCTGGGTAAAGCCGATATTGCCAAATTACTCAAGCTGGTCGACATGTGAATCTTGGCCGCTCTGGCTTGGGGCGATTCCCAACCGTCAGCTTCCTCAACTGTCGGGGTCAAACGATCTGGCATCCAGGGTTTGCCCATGAATCGATTTTGACTGTGGGCTCATCAGGTAAAGATACACCGGCATCAGGGATTCTGCGGTGGGCTGGGACTCTGGATTCTCTGCCGGATAGGCGATGCGACGCATATTGGTGCGGGTGGCGCCGGGGTTGAGGCTGTTCACTCGTATCGAGCTGGTATTGGCGAGCTCATCCGCGAGCGTCTGCATCAGCCCCTCCACAGCAAATTTGGAGACCGCGTAGGCCCCCCAATAGGCGCGGCCGACGCGACCGACACTGGACGCGGTAAACAGGAGTCTGGCATCTGCCGAGCGAGAAAGACTGGGCAGTAAAGCCTTGGTCAGAAAGAAGACGGCGTTTATGTTCACCTGCATCAGTTCGTTCCAATCCCGCTCCGGATAAAACTCGATCGGGTTCATGGCGCTTATCAATGCGGCGTTATGAATCAGTCCATCCAGCCATTCGTATTGTTCGGCGAGGGACTGGGCCAGGGTCTGATAGTCTGCTGCCGTAGCGGAGATAAAATCCAGAGGATGAATGATAGTCTTGCCGGGGTTTACCGCTTCTATCTGGTCATATACCGCTTCGAGTTTTTCCTGATTACGGCCCAGTAGAATAACCCTGGCGCCGTGATCGGCAAATGTGCACGCACATACTTTGCCAATACCGTCGCTGGCCCCGGTAATCAGAATAGTCTTGTCTTCGAGCAAGTTTTTCGGGGCTGTGTATTCGAACATGGGATCGGGCAGCCTCAGGCGAATTTAAGAGAGTTAAGTAAGGCTTCGGTTTGATCGGGAGAGTGAAGGATAAAATCGGCCATCCACTGTTCTATCTTGGTGTCTCGCGCGAGGTAACCATAAGCGGCAGCTATGGCGATGACGTCGGCATTCTTTGCGGCCTCGATGTCCCGTCGATGATCGCCAATATACACCGTGCGTTCGGTACCCACACCCAACTGCCGGCAGGCGAGCAAGATAGGTTCGGGGTGCGGCTTGCGCTGACTCACGTGATCGGGACAAACCAAGGTGCCGCAGCGAGAGCGCAAATTGAGTTTGTCGAGAAGCAGGCTCGTGTATTTTTCCGGCTTGTTGGTAACGATGCCCCAGGGTATCTGCTGCCGTTCCAGTTTTGCCAGCAGGCCATCCAGCCCTGGATACAGGGCGGCGTCAGTTACCTGGAGTTGTTGATAATAGAGGTGGAGCAGGCGTTGAGTTAGCTCTACAAATTCGGCGTGATCTTCGTCGATTCCGAAGGCGAGTTTGACCAGGGCGCGGGCGCCATCAGAAACCGTATGGTAAATCGAATCACGACTCAGCGGTGGTTTCCCATGTTCCGCCAGTAATTGCTTTACCACGGCGACGAAGTCCGGTGCGGTGTCTATCAGGGTGCCATCCAGATCGAATAACACGCACTCTATGGAAGTCTGCAGCGGCGACGCCATCATTTCAAGTCCTGCGGCTTTCTATCGAGTCTTTTTCGCAAGTCTATGTCCCAGGTTCTGTCTCAGGTCTCAGGCCTAAGATAATGGGCGAGGTAGTTTACATCGAGGCCCCCTTGCAGGGAATATTTCTTGCTCAGCGGATTGTAGTGCAGGCCCACTTGCCCCTGGAGCTGGAGACCACAGTTTCGAGACCACAGGGCCAGTTCTGACGGTTTGATAAACTTGGCGAAATCGTGGGTGCCGCAGGGCAACAACTTGAGCAGGTATTCGGCGCCAAGTATGGCGAATAGATAGGACTTTGGATTGCGATTGATGGTTGAGAAAAACACAATGCCGCCAGGCTTTAGCAGTCGGTAACAAGCATCGACTACCGACGCGGGTACCGGCACGTGTTCGAGCAGTTCCAGACAGGTAACTACATCGAATTGCTGTTGATGCCGCTGGGCAAATTTTTCGGCAGAAGCTTTTTGATAGTCGATTTCGAGTTTACTTTCGAGTAGATGCAATCTGGCAACCGCGAGTGCAGCATCCGCCATGTCGATAGCGGTCACCCTGGCGCCATGATGAGCCATCGCCTCAGCCAGAATGCCGCCGCCGCAGCCAATATCCAGTACCTGCTTGTCGGCGAGATTAATCTGGCGGCTGATGTAATTGACGCGCAGGGGATTAATGTCGTGTAGGGATTTAAACTCGCTGTTGATATCCCACCAACGCGATGCCAGCGCCTCGAATTTCTTGATCTCCAACTCGTCTACGTTTTCCATTGGCTTCATCGCGCCTGCTCGATTTTCTGTTGCCATGCCATAACCGATTCCCTGATTAAGTCACGATCCATGGTTTTTAGTTCACCCTCTTCGAAAATCAGCCGGCCACCACACCACACGTGAGATACCTGGGATGCCTGGGCGGCATACACCAGTTGAGAAACAGGATTATACAGGGGCATGGTATTTAATCGATCCAGGTTTACGGCGGTAATGTCGGCATACTTGCCGGTTTCCAGGCTACCGATGACTGCATCCAGGCCCAGGGCTCTGGCCGCATTTATGGTGGCTAATTCTAGGGCCTGCGGTGCCGGTAGCGCGCTGGCATCGGCGGCCACGATTTTGGCAAGCAGCGCGGCGCAGCGCATCTCCGAAAACATATCCAGGTCGTTGTTACTGGCGCAGCCATCGGTACCCAGGGCGACATTGACTCCTGCGTCCAGCAGCTTCGCAACCTGGCACAGGCCGCTGGCCAACTTCAGGTTGGATTCGGGGCAGTGGGCGACGCTGGCGCCGTGTGCTGCCAGTAACTCGATCTCGGTGTCCAGCAACTGGGTGGCGTGAACGCAGATAAGGCGGGGACTCAACAGACCCAGTTCGGCGAGGCGCTGAAGAGGCCGGCGGCCATCGGTCTGCACTGCCTCTTCGACTTCCTGTGCGGTCTCGTGGACATGCATGTGTATCGGCACATCCAGCTCTTCCGCCAGGGTCGAGATCTTCATCAAGGGTTGGTCCGACACGGTGTAGGGGGCATGGGGTCCGAAGGCGGTGTGGACCAATTCGCTGTTGCGGTAGTTGTCGTGAAGCTCGGTGGCCTTGTGGATGTATTCTTCCGCATCCTGTGCCCAGATCGTCGGAAAATCGAGTACCGGGCTCGCCAGTTGTACCCGCATATTCGCATCCAATGCTGCTCTCGCTACCTCGTCGGGGAAAAAATACATGTCCGCGAAACAGGTGGTGCCGGAGGATATCATTTCTGCGATGGCGAGATTTGCCCCCTGTCTGACGAATTCCGCACTCACAAATTTGCTTTCCATGGGCCAGACCACCTGTTCCAGCCATTGTTTAAAAGGGATATCGTCGGCTATTCCCCGCAGCAGGGACATAGCCGAATGACCGTGGACGTTCACCAGGCCGGGAATCAGGGCGTGTTGGTCCAGGCGGATGCTGGAGGTGGCGGAGACACTCGATTGCGCATCCTTGGAAGCGGTGATGGCGACGATTTTCCGGTCCCGAATCGCCACTGCATGGTCTTCCAGAACAGTCCCTGCCGGCACCACCGGCAGGATCCATTTTGCGTGAATCAGGAGGTCTGCCTGTATGGGTTTTTCGGTGCTCAATTGCGGGTCTCTTTCAGCTCAATTGTGGTGATTTTTTTGATGACGTTCGGTTCGCCTTCAAGGCCGGCTTTTGGCTTCACTGTCGGGGTAAATACAGGCGCGAAAGTATACCCTGAAACTCCGCAAATTGCGCGTTCACAGCCTTAACTACAAAGGTCACGGAAATTATTGAAAAAACAGGAAATTATTGACTTCAAGCGCACCGAATACAGTGTCCTTAGGGGATGTTTCATGGTAGCATTACGGCCTGTTTTCAGACTCTGTTTTGGTATCTTTCGCCCCATCTGGTTCGACTGTCGCCGGAGCCAGAATCTGGGTAAAAAAACCCTGAATCGGCCGCTATAAAGTAGTAGGCATACTCTCATTTGTTGCATGTCAGTTACGCATAAAATATTCATGCCTCAAGCCCTGCATATCGCTCCCAATCTGTTAGGAAAACGCTAGTCTATGTCCGAATTCGCTAAACAGGTATTGCCTGTCTCACTGGAAAGTGAAATGCGTGAGTCCTATCTGGCTTACGCCATGAGTGTCATCGTCGGACGGGCGCTGCCGGACGTACGGGATGGGCTGAAGCCTGTGCACCGGCGTGTATTATTTGCCATGAATGTATTGTCGAACGATTACAACAAGCCCTACAAGAAGTCGGCTCGCGTCGTGGGTGATGTGATCGGCAAATACCATCCCCATGGTGACACCGCGGTGTATGACACCATCGTGAGAATGGCGCAGGATTTTTCATTGCGTTATCCTCTGGTCGACGGCCAGGGCAATTTTGGTTCGATCGATGGCGATGCGGCGGCGGCCATGCGTTATACCGAAATCCGCATGTCCAAGATCGCTCATGATCTACTGGCCGATCTCGACAAGGACACTGTCGATTTCTCACCAAACTACGACGGTACCGAACATATACCGGATGTGTTTCCCACCAGGGTACCGAACCTGCTGGTCAACGGTTCTTCTGGTATCGCGGTGGGCATGGCTACCAATATCCCTCCCCACAATCTGCGCGAAGTGATCGATGCCGCGATCGCACTCCTCGATGCGCCGGATATCGATATCGATGGTCTGATGGAATACATCCAGGGGCCGGATTTCCCCACTGCTGGAATTATCAACGGCAAGGCCGGAATAGTGCAGGCTTATCGCACCGGCCGGGGTCGAATTTATGTGCGGGCCAAGGCAGACATTATCGAGGATGAAAAATCCAACAAACAGACCATCATCGTCACCGAAATTCCTTATCAGCTCAATAAATCGAAGTTGATAGAACGCATAGCCGAACTGGTAAAAGAAAAGAAGATTGAGGGGATCACCGAGCTAAGAGACGAATCAGACAAGGACGGTTTGCGAATAGTGATCGAATTACGCCGGGGCGAAATGGGCGACGTGGTGCTCAACAACCTTTACTCCCAGACCCAGATGCAGTCGGTGTTCGGCATCAACATGGTGGCGCTGGTCGACGGTCAGCCGCGGGTGTTGAATCTGAAGGAATTTCTGGAAGCGTTTATTCGCCATCGTCGTGAAGTGGTTTCGAGAAGAACCAACTATCTGCTCAGGAAGGCGCGGGGGAGGGGCCATGTTCTCGAGGGTCTCGCGGTGGCGCTGGCGAACATCGACGCGGTCATCGAATTGATCAAGACCTCGGCGAACTCCAGCGAAGCGAAAGAGAAGTTGCTGGCAAGATCTTGGAAATCCGACAGCGTGTTGAAAATGCTGGGGGAAGTGGGAGCGGATGCCTGCAGACCGGATGGGCTGGATCCTCAATACGGCCTGAAAGAAAATGAATATTTTCTCTCGCCGGAACAAGCCCAGGCAATTCTCGAACTGAGACTGCATCGTCTAACCGGATTGGAACACGAAAAACTGATAAACGATTACCAGGAATTATTACGACAGATCAGCGATCACCTGGATATATTAGAGAACCAGCCACGGCTATTAAACGTCGTGCGCGAAGAACTCGAAAAAATTCACAAGGAATACGGTGACGAACGCAAAACTGAAATCGTGGCTTCGCAACTGGATTTGACGATCGAAGACCTGATTCCCGAAGAAGATCGGGTGGTGACGATATCGAACACCGGTTACGCGAAGACCCAAGCGCTGTCCGACTATAGCGCACAACGTCGGGGTGGCAGGGGCAAGGCCGCAGCAACGGTCAAGGATGAGGACTTCGTGGAGCATCTTCTGGTCGCGAGCACCCATGATACCTTGCTGTGCTTCAGTTCCATGGGAAAGGTTTACTGGTTGAAGGTATTTTTGATTCCCATAGCCAGCCGTACCTCGAGAGGCAAGCCCATCGTCAATATTCTGCCCCTTGATGAGGGTGAACGAATCACCTCCATGCTGCCGGTGACGGAATACACCGACGATCATTTCGTCTTCATGGCAACTGCTAACGGCACCGTCAAGAAAACCGCACTCACAAATTTCGCCCGGCAACGCAGTGTCGGGCTACGGGCTATCGAACTGGATGCAGGCGATGAGTTGGTGGGGACAGCCGTCACCGATGGTTCCAGAGACGTGATGCTGATGAGCAATAGCGGCAAGCTTACACGTTTCAAGGAATCTGATGTCAGGGCAATGGGGCGAACGGCACGCGGTGTCAGGGGCATTAGAATGGCGCCAGGTTTCCGCATGATTTCACTGATTATACCCAGTGAAGGTAGGCAAATACTTACCGTGAGTGAGAATGGTTATGGTAAACGCACTTCGGTTGAGGACTTTCCTATCTATGGTCGCGGTGGTCAAGGTGTCATTGGAATGCAAACCAGCGACCGTAATGGTGCCGTGGTGGGTGCAGTCCAGGTCGAGGAAAGCGATGAGATCATGCTGATCTCAGACAAGGGTACCCTGGTGCGAACCCGCGTAGATGAGATATCGGTGCAGGGAAGAAACACCCAGGGTGTGCGTCTGATTCGGTTAAAAGAAGGGGAAAAACTGGTTGGGATAGAGCAGGTTGACGAGCCGGAAGAAACCTCACATTCAGCTTCTGAGGAGTTATCCGCAGAGGGTAATAATACCCAGAATGATGATAACGAAGCGCGATGAAAAAAATGCTTCGGTGGCCTTCCTGGGGCCGCGGGGAACCTATTCCCAGGCTGCTGTCATTGGCCACTTTGGATCGGGCTGTGAACTACTCGAATGTGCCGGCATAGAAGATGTGTTCGCTGCGGTTGAGGGCTGTCGCGCCGATTTTGGTGTGGTGCCGGTAGAAAACTCCACCGAAGGCGCCATAAATAATACCCAGGATTGCCTGCTGCTCAGCAGCTTGAAAATAGTCGGCGAGGAAATTGTCAGCATCGTACATAATTTGCTTGTCAGTCAGACCGCTGATGGCAGTGAGATAGACGCCATTGCATCTCACCAGCAGTCCCTGGCGCAGTGTCGTCACTGGTTGAAAAAGCATTACCCGAAGTTCAGGCAAATCGAATGTACCAGTAATGCCGAGGCGGCATTACTGGCGCAGAACGACAGTCGGATTGCCGCGGTTGCCGGCCCCCTCGCCGCTGAAATCTATGATCTGAAAATAGTGCATGCCGGCATTCAGGATCAGGACCATAACAGTACGAGATTTCTGATCCTGGCTCAGCAGGGCACCACAGCCACGGGAAATGACAAGACCAGTGTGCTTATTCATACGGAGAACAAGCCCGGCGCCCTGTTTCGCATCCTGCAACCCTTCGAAAGATTCCAGGTGAGTCTGAGCAAGATCGAAACCCGTCCCTCGAAGCAGGCGGCATGGGAGTATGTGTTCTTCATCGATTTCGAAGGCCATATCGAGGACCAGGCGATTAAGGAATTATTTGTGGAACTACGGCAGTGCACCGCGGAAATCAAAGTGCTGGGTTCCTATCCCGTTGCCTCTAGCTGACACCGAGTCCGCACAGCCATTAGAAACTAAATGTGAATAGTCTGTCAGGCAAAACAATCTTGATTCTCGGTCTGGGGCTGATCGGCGGATCGATCGCGCGCGGCCTCAAGGCAGTCGATTCAGGGCAGCGCGTGTTGGCGGCGGATCTGGATGAAAAATCCCTGCGGGCTGCCATCGAGGATAAGTCGATTGACGGTTGTGGTGATTTAGAAAGCCTTTGCCCCGAGGCTGATATCATCGTGATTGCGCTGCCGCCATTGGCGATTAATGCCGTGCTGCCCATCATCTGCGCTCACATGAATGCCGGCGCGGTGGTCACCGATGTGGCGAGTGTAAAGTCTCACATCCTGAAGACCCTGGAATCGTTGGATGAGGGCTTTCAGCAACGATTCGTGCCCGGCCATCCCATCGCAGGGTCGGAACGAAGTGGCTACGGCGCGTCGCGGCCAGAATTATTCGCGCAACGTAATGTGATACTCACACCCTTGCCAAGGACGAGTCCAGAGGCGGTGGCAGTCGTTAACTGCCTGTGGCGACAGCTTGGCGCCAATTTGCTGGGAATGAGTATCTGCCGGCATGACGAGGTGCTGGCGGCGACCAGCCATCTGCCCCATTTACTCGCCTTCGCCATCGTCGATGTGCTGGTTAAGCAGGAACTCAGTGCCGATATTTTTCGTTATGCGGCGGGGGGCTTTGCCGATTTCAGTCGCCTGGCTTCGAGCGACGCCACCATGTGGTCGGATATATTCATCGCCAATGCGGACGCCAGCACCAGGGTGCTCGATGCCTATATCGAGAATCTGGTGGAACTGAAAAAAGCAATAGGCGATAGAGATCGGGCCTCTTTGATGAGTACATTTTTGCGCGCGAAAAAAACCCGGGACAAATTCATCGAGCAGCATTTTAAACCCTCAGGCGACACCATAATGACCGGCCCGCAAGTTACGTTACAGGTTCAATCTGGCGGCCAGATAGCTGGGACGCTTCGGGTTCCAGGTGATAAATCTATTTCTCACCGGGCCATAATTCTCGGTTCCATCGCCGATGGTGTCACCGAGGTTAGTGGTTTCCTCGAGGGTGAGGATGCCCTCAACACGGTGGCTGCCTTCCGTGAGATGGGGGTCACCATCATCGGTCCCGAGGTTGGCAAACTCACCCTGTATGGGGTCGGTAAGGCCGGTCTGCAGCCACCGCGTAAACCCCTGTACATGGGGAATTCCGGCACCGCCATGCGCTTGTTGGCGGGCCTGCTGGGGGCGCAGTCTTTCGACAGTGAATTGATCGGGGATGAATCTCTCAATGACAGACCCATGAACCGGGTGGTTAAACCATTGCGGCAAATGGGGGCGAGCATCGCTACCGCCGCCGGCGGTACCCCGCCTCTGCGAATCACCGGGACCGAACTGCGTGGTATCGAATACGATATGCCATTGGCCAGCGCCCAGGTTAAATCCTGTTTATTGCTGGCCGGACTCTTCGCCCGGGGCGTAACCAGGGTTAGGGAGCCGGCGAGCTGTCGGGATCACACCGAGAGAATGCTGGCGGGTTTCGGATATCCTCTGCAGCGAGATCTGGCAGCAGGCACCATCAGCGTGGAAGGCGGTCATAGCCTGAAAGCGACCGCAATCGACGTGCCGGCTGATATTTCCTCGGCGGCTTTCTTTATCGTCGCCGCCGCCATAAGCCCTGGCTCTTCGTTGTTGTTGGAACATGTGGGCGTCAATCCCACGCGTACGGGGATCATCAATATCCTGCAGGCAATGGGCGCCGACATCGAATTGCATAACGAACGCGAGGTGGGCGGCGAGCCGGTGGCGGATCTGCGGGTACGATACCGCCCACTGCGGGGAATCGAAATCCCGACACAGCAAATACCCCTTGCCATCGATGAATTTCCGGTGCTGTTCATCGCCGCAGCCTGTGCGCAAGGCGAGACCCTGTTGCGTGGTGCCGCGGAATTGCGGGTCAAGGAAAGCGATAGAATCGACGCTATGGCCGCTGGCCTGACAAGCCTGGGCATTACCACGAAATCATATGATGACGGCATTCGTATCCAGGGGGGTACTTTGTGCGGTGGCCAGGTAGACAGTCATGGCGATCACAGAATTGCTATGGCATTTACCATCGCCGCACTGCGGGCGACTGGTGCGATCACCATCACCGATTGTGCAAACGTCGCCACCTCCTTTCCTGGCTTCGTGGAGATGGCAAACCGAGTCGGAATCGAGGTGTCAGCGCATGTGGATTAAGGCATCATCGTGACCCGGACCAGGGTAATCACCATCGACGGACCATCCGCTTCCGGCAAGGGCACTGTCGCCGCCCGTATCGCCGAGGCGCTGGGCTTTTCTCTGCTGGATAGCGGCGCCTTATACCGGGTGCTTGGAATTGCCGCACGCAAGCAACAGCTAAGCCTCCACAATCACCAGCAATTGGCACGACTTGCAGCGGACTTGAAGATCGAATTCGGAATCTCCGGACCCGGCTCGGTCCAGCTTAATGGCGAGGATGTAAGCCAGGAGATAAGGACCGATGCCGCCAGTAAATTGGCCTCCGAGGTCGGGGCAATCCCGGCTGTTCGGGAGGCGCTATTACAACGCCAGCTGGCGTTCAGACAGCCACCGGGTCTGGTTGCGGATGGCCGTGATATGGGGACCGTCGTGTTCCCCGATGCAGAGTTGAAAATATTTCTCACCGCCAGCCCCGAAGAAAGGGCTCAAAGGCGATATAAGCAGTTGATAGGTAAGGGTATTGGTGCTATTCTGCCCGACCTTTTGCGGGAGCTAAAGGATAGAGATGAGCGCGACAGCCAACGGGCTGTTTCACCACTCAAGCCGGCTGCGGATGCCGCCATACTCGATACGACCAAGCTGACGATCGATGAAGTGGTAGCGAGAGTACTGGAACTGGCGGCCGTCAGCATGGACGATGGGACCCCGTAACAGAAATTAATAGAAAAGAAATCGCAAGACCAACCGTTTTCAGCCTGCAGCACCAGCATTGGCAGGGTGAAGACTATTACTAATAACCCCGCGCAAACTGGAACGTGGTGTAGTTATAGAATACATTAATATAATTCTGTAACTAGTTGAATAAATTGGATTAAACAATGACTGAGAGTTTTGCTGAACTATTTGAACAGAGCTTACTTGAAATAGATATGACCCCCGGCGCCATCGTAACTGGCACCGTGATCGATATAGACAGTGACTGGGTAACAGTCCATGCCGGCCTTAAATCTGAAGGCGTAATTCCCCGCAACGAATTCCTCGATGAGCAGGGTAACTTCGCCCTGGAAATAGGCGATGAAGTAAAAGTTGCACTAGAAACCGTCGAAGACGGGTTTGGTGAAACCCGCCTCTCCAGGGAGAAAGCAAAACGTGCCGAGTCCTGGATGGAACTGGAAGCGGCTTATGAAAAGAACGATATCGTGACCGGCGTAATCAACGGCAAGGTAAAAGGCGGTTTCACCGTCGATTTGAACAATATTCGGGCATTCCTGCCAGGATCGCTAGTAGACGTGCGTCCGGTGCGGGATACGCTGCACCTGGAAGGCCAGCTGTTGGAATTCCGCTTGATCAAATTGGATCAGAAGCGCAACAACGTGGTGGTTTCTCGTCGTGCGGTACTGGAGTCCGTGAGCACGGAAGCGCGCGATGCGCTGTTGGCGAAACTGCAGGAAGGCATGTCGATCAAGGGCATAGTCAAGAACCTGACGGATTACGGCGCCTTCGTCGATCTGGGTGGTATCGACGGATTGCTTCATATCACCGATATGTCCTGGAAACGGATCAAGCACCCCAGTGAAATTGTCAATGTTGGCGATGAGATCGATGTCAAAGTGCTCAAGTACGATCGCGATCGCAATCGCGTTTCCCTCGGTCTCAAGCAATTAGGTGAAGATCCCTGGGTGGCGATCAAAGGCCGCTATCCTGAGAATACCCGGGTCAAAGCCATCGTTACCAACCTCACCGACTATGGTTGTTTTGCGGAGTTGGAAGAAGGTGTGGAAGGATTGGTTCACGTCTCAGAAATGGACTGGACTAACAAGAATATTCATCCATCCAAGGTGGTTCAACTCGGCGATGAAATTGAAGTGATGATATTGGACATCGATGAAGAGCGACGCCGCATCTCCCTCGGTATCAAGCAGTGCTTCCAGAATCCGTGGGACGGTTTCGCAGAAAACTTCAAGAAGGGCGATAAGATTGCCGGTGTTATCAAGTCGATCACCGATTTCGGTATCTTCATTGGACTGGAGGGCAACATCGATGGCCTGGTGCATTTGTCTGATATCTCCTGGGACGAAGCCGGCGAAGAGGCGGTGCGAAAGTACAAGAAAGGCGATGAGATCGAGACCGTAATCCTGTCTATCGATCCCGAGCGAGAGCGTATTTCATTGGGGGTTAAACAGTTGGCAAATGACCCCTTTATGAATTACGTTGCCGACTTCGAGAAAGGCAGTATCGTCACCGGGTCTGTGACTGCGGTTGATGCCAAGGCGGCCACGATTACGCTGGCCGAAGGCGTGGAGGGCGTGCTTAGAGCTTCCGAAATCAGCCGTGATAAAGTCGAAGATGCCAGAAATGTTCTGCAAGAAGGCGCAGAGATCGAAATTAAAATTGTTAGCGTCGATCGCAAGAATCGTGTCTTGAGCCTGTCGGTTAAGGCCATCGAAATTGATGATGAGAGAGCTGCAATCCATGACCACAAGAAACAGGATGCCGCCGAAGTAACACACGGTACAATCGGTGACCTCATAAAGGCTGAAATGAATAAAAACTAGAGGGAATTATTCCTGGCGTTACTTTGTGGTAGGCTTGTAAACTCGATTGGCATGTATCAGCACAGAGGATAAAATGACCAAGTCAGAACTTATCGATCGAATCGCGGCGAAACAAACTCAGCTGTCGTCGAAAGATGTGGAATTGGCAGTTAAAGCGGTTCTCGAATACATGTCCTCGGTGCTTTCTGAAGGCGGCAGGATTGAAATTCGGGGATTCGGCAGTTTTTCACTGCATTATCGTGTTCCCCGGATTGGTCGAAATCCTAAGACTGGCACCCCAGTAGCATTGAGTGGCAAGTATGTGCCCCACTTTAAACCCGGAAAAGAGCTGCGGGATCGAGTCAACCAGAGTATGTTGGCCGAAACTCAGTTTTAGGGAGCCGCTAAACCGGCAGCGACTACAGAACGGCATAGCCAGGCGGGTGTGCCGTTTTTTCTTTCCAGCACCCACGAAGCTGGAATACACTAAATCAGAGGCTCCTTAAACTAGTCAACTGCCTGGGTAAAGAATAGATGCGCAAGATTGCCCAACTCCTGTCCGGATTTTTTCTGATACTGGTATTTGTTGCCAGCATTACATTTTCATTTTTTAATTCAACACCCATCGTAATAACATTTGGAAACTGGGCCTTTCCCGCGCAACCAGTTTCAGTCTGGATAATAGGTGCCTTCGTAGCAGGGGGCTTGATAGGTTTGTCGCTGGGAATGGGGTTCCTGCGCACCATGAAATCAAAATCAGAGATTCGTCGGCTGACCCGGCAGCTCGCAGATGCGAAGCAAGAAGTCAGCCAACTGCGGACGATGAGCCTGAAGGATCTGTGAGTGATAGAAAACATCGCTATCTACGTATTGTTGCTGCTGGCGATCATAGCCGGATGGGCGCTGGGTCGTTTTGCCTCCGTTCCCAGGCGCCTGAATACAAGGAGTAGTAACGATATCTTCGCGGACTATTTTGTGGGCTTGAATTATCTGCTGAATGATGAGCCTGACGAAGCCATCGACACTTTCATCAAGGCGCTGGAGATCAATAGCGAGACTATCGAAACCCACCTCGCCTTTGGCGCTCTGCTGCGTCGCCGGGGTAAGGTGGACAAGGCCATACAGGTACACCAGGCCTTGTTGGCGAGACCTGGGTTGGATCATCAGTTTTCCGAATCTACCCGCCTGCAACTGGCGATCGACTACATCTCCGCGGGTCTGCTCGATCGCGCGGAGCGCCTGTTAAACGATGTTCTGGATGAAGGCGGAGTTGGCAAGTGGGACGCACTCAAACATCTGGTGACCATATACCAGACGGAGAAAGACTGGGACAAGGCTATTCAGTGTTCCGCCCTGCTATTGCGCAATGCCGGATTTAAGAAAGATGATGAGTTGCGTGCGGGGGCCGCACATTATTGCTGCGAATTAGCAGAGGAATGGCTACGGGAAAATCAGCAGAAGAAGGCCAGGGAACAGATAAAAGAAGCCTTTGCTTTCGATCGCAAAAATGTACGGGCGTCACTGTTGCTGGCGAAGATTGAACAGAGTGCAGGAAATTACAAGGCCGCGATCAAGGAATTAACCAGGATTCGAAACAACAATCCGGAGTTCATCAGCAAATTGTTGGGCCCATTGGCTGAGTGTTATGAACAACTGCAGAATATGCCCGAGTACGAAAAGTTACTGACAAATATTTTGCCAGATGAACCGGATGTCAGCGTTGTACTCGCGCTCTCCGATTTGGTGACTCGACGTTCCGGTGAAGAAGCGGCAATCGAGTTTCTCAACGATTACCTCACCAGGAAACCCTCGTTAACCGGACTGGTTGAGTTGCTGCGTTTGCAGATTGAAAAGACCGACCCCGAGGTCAAGAACAATCTGAATTTATTACAGCAGATGATCGACAAGCTATTGCGTAGAAAATCTACTTATCAATGTCATCACTGTGGTTATGAAACTAAAAATTTATATTGGATGTGCCCGAGCTGCCAGAAATGGGACAAAATCAAGCCGATACCGGAAGCGGGTAATTCCTAAGACACCCTGGCAGTAATTTCTAGACCCGGGCACGGTAGTGGTGAAACCAGGAGTAGGATGTGGAAAAACGGATAATCGTAGCGCTGGATTTTGACACGGCAAAGCAGGCACGCGAGTTACTGGCTTGTGTCGATCCCACATTGTGCCGCGTAAAAATAGGCAAGGAACTGTTTACCGCCTGCGGACCTCGCCTGGTCAAGGATGTTTGTGCTCTGGGTTTCGATGTCTTCCTGGATCTGAAATTTCACGATATTCCGAATACCGTGGCCGGGGCGGTGCGGGTCGCGGCCAATATGGGGGTGTGGATGGTAAACGTGCACGCGTCCGGCGGCCTGGAAATGATGGAGCAGGCCAGACAGGCGCTGGATAGCTTTGGCAGCGACAGGCCGTTGCTGGTCGGGGTAACTGTCTTGACCAGTATGTCCAAGTCTGGCCTCGAGCAAATCGGCGTGGAGGCAAATCCTGAAGAACAGGTGAGCAGACTGGCATTTCTAAGCAGAGATGCCGGCCTCGATGGCGTCGTGTGTTCGGCGGCGGAAACGCGCCTGCTACGAGCACAGTTGCCCGACGAATTTTGCCTGGTTACCCCCGGAATCCGCCGTGAAGAGGATGCCAGCGGCGATCAGAAGCGGGTCGCGGGTCCCGCCGAAGCGATTCGCAGCGGTAGCAACTACCTGGTGATCGGCCGTCCAATAACCCGTGCGGAGTCGCCCGCTCACGCCCTCCAGGAATTCATTTCGGCCATAGCTAGCGCTAGCTGATTTGTCCTACTAGACTCAATTGAGCAGCAACAAGGCTGCTCCTCAATTAGCTGATAAGGACATCATAATGACCAGACTAGGTTGGTTTAAAGCAGCATTCGCTGTGATTATATTGACAATAGCTCCCCTGTCTCTGGCTGCAGAAGCAGTCGAAAACACCAGCGAGCAGGCGATTCAACTCGACATCAATGTGGCGGACGCCATTACCATAGCGGCAACGATGGACGGTGTGGGACTCGTGAAGGCGCGGGAAATCGTTGCCTATAGAGAAATGTTCGGCAAATTTCGCTCTATCGATGAATTGATCGATGTCCAGGGCATCGGGCCTGCAACCATCGAAAAGAATCGCCACATCATTCTAATCGTGAATGACTAGGCTGTGCATGAAGGCACTTTCACAATCGCGTGAACGTGCCTGATTTTAATAGTAAAAATAACTAAACTCCGGATATAATGGGCGGCTTCGTTGTCGCTTTCTGGATGCCCTCCCGATGTCAATTCTGGTGCTGATAAGTGGAATATTTCTAGCTGCGGCGCTGTTGACAGGTCTGACCAAGTCCCTCGCTCCGCGCCTGCGACTGCTGGACACACCGGGTTCTAGAAGTGCCCATTCCTGCCCCACCCCAAGCGGCGGCGGCGTCTCCATCGCGTTCCTGTTTCTGCTCGTTGCTGGCTATTATTTCAGCGTGGGTCTTATTCCCCTGGGAGAATTCATGGCCCTGTGTGGAGGCGGCCTGATCGCAGTGCTGGGCTTGCTGGATGACCTCGGGCACCTGGCGCTTCGATGGCGTCTGTCTGCACAATTCCTTGCCGCCGGCTGGGTGGTGTTTTGGCTCGGTGGCGTGGCCCCAATTGGATTCGGTCAACTACAGCTACAATGGCCGTGGTTGTTGAACGGCCTCGCCGTTTTCGCCCTGGTCTGGCTGCTCAACCTGTATAATTTCATGGACGGAATTGACGGCATCGCTGGCGGCGAATTGGTTTTTGTTAGCGCCGTCGCATTATTCTTCCTCCTCAGCGGTCATGATGAGACAGGCAGCGTACTCACCGCCACACTATTATCGGCGGGGGCCGGATTTCTGCTGTGGAACTGGCCGCCAGCAAAGATATTTATGGGCGATGCCGGTAGCAGTTTCATCGGCTTCATTCTGGGCGTACTGGCGCTGCTGACCATGCATCACGGCAGCATGACGGTGTGGACATGGCTGTTGTTATTGGGTGTTTTCGTCGCCGATGCGACGGTGACCTTGCTAAGTCGATTCTTCGGCGGAGGCAACTGGTATGAAGGTCATGCCAGTCATGCCTATCAAAAAGCCGCGAAGCAGTATAGGAGTCACGCGAAAGTGACGATAGCAGTGATATTGATAAATTGCCTGTGGCTAGCACCCCTGGCCTGGTTGTCTATAAAACGACCAGAATTGGGGATTTATCTCAGCATGGCGGGTATAGTACCTCTGGTCGTTGTCGCTATTAGGCTGGAAGCAGGGAAGGTGGCCGGGCGCCACCTCGAACAACAAAGATAGTCGAGCCAGTCTGTCAGTCGTGGCAGCGACGGGTTCAGAATAATTTAGGGGAAACTATGCAGCTATATACGATTCCTTTGTCGCGCACCATAAAACAGTCACTGATGATGACGGCTGACAGTGTCATGATCGTGGCGGCGCTAGCCCTCTCCTTCGTCTTGCTGGATAGAGATTTTTTCTCCCAGGATCCGCGTTTTTACTTCTATCTCGCCATCGCCACGACGCTTAGCATCCTGGTCTTCGCCCGCATCGGCCTCTATCGGGCGCTGGTATTGTACATGGGGCTGCAATCAGGCTTCCTGGTTCTGCAAGGGGTGACGATTGCAACTTGTATGCTCGCCACCTCCTATTTTTTCTCGCAGACGCCGCTGTCCACCGATTTTTCGATTCTACCGATATTCTGGATGATCGCCCTGTTATTCATTGGCGGTAGCCGCTTTGTAGCCAAGGTATTTTTGCAAAGTCTGATTCAGAATTTTCGCCCCAAGGAACCGGTGATTATCTATGGCGCCGGTAGTTCTGGCATGCAATTGGTGGTGGCCCTGCAGAACGGCGAACAATATCTCCCTGTCGCCTTCGTGGACGATAGCCATAATATGCTGGGCAGCACGGTACACGGTATTCGTGTTTACAACCCGAATTCCCTGTATGAATTAATAGAAAGGTTTTCGGCGCGACAGATTCTGCTGGCTATTCCTTCCGCCACCCACACGGAGCGCAAGGAAATACTGAATCGACTCGAACATTTGCCGGTGCACGTGAAAACCGTACCCGACCTGTTCGACATGGTGTCTGGTAAGGTAGGCGTCGATCAGGTGCGTGATATCGATATCGAAGACTTACTGGGGCGGGACATTGTTCCACCCAACCCGGAATTGCTTGGTGCCTGTATTAGTGGCCAGTCGGTGATGGTGACTGGTGCCGCCGGTTCCATTGGCTCGGAATTATGCAGGCTGATCATCAACATCAATCCGCGCCGTCTGATCCTGCTGGATTCATTCGAATATGGATTGTATGAAATTGAAAATGAATTGAGAGAGAAGCTTAAAGACATCGAGAAAGGCGACAAGATCGAAATTGTGGCCTTGTTAGGCTCTGTGTGTAACCGGGTTCAGATGGAAAGTGCCATTCAGAGTTTTTCCGTAGACACTGTCTACCACGTAGCCGCGTACAAGCAGGTTCCGATGGTAGAAAAGAATATCGTAGAAGGCGTGCAAAATAATATCTTTGGAACCTTGATATCTGCTCAGGTCGCAGAAAAGTATGAGGTAAGGAATTTCGTCTTGATATCGACCGATAAAGCAGTACGACCGACTAATTTTATGGGCGCGACCAAACGTTTTGCAGAACAGGTGTTGCAGTCCATCGCCCAGGGAGAGTGTGCTACTCGTTTCAGTATCGTGAGGTTTGGCAACGTGTTGGGCTCTTCCGGCTCGGTGGTGCCGCTGTTTCGCAAGCAGATTAGTGCTGGCGGTCCGGTGACGGTGACCCATCCGGAAGTGACTCGTTATTTCATGACGGTGCAGGAAGCGGCCCAGTTGGTTATTCAGGCCGGCTCGATGGCTACCGGGGGCGATGTCTTCGTGCTGGATATGAACGAGCCGATTCGTATCGTTGACCTGGCGAAAAAAATGGTCCACCTCATGGGCTATGACATCAAGGACGAGAATTCCTATCGAGGTGATATCGCCATCGAATACACCGGCCTGCGGCCGGGGGAAAAACTCCACGAAGAATTGATGATAGGCGAGTCGGTAACCGGTACCGAACATCCCAAGATTGTGCGCGCCGAGGAAGAGACCTTGTCATGGGAAGTGCTGCAGAGATTATTAGATCGACTGCGAAAAGCCTGCAGCCAAATCGATCTGCAGGAAATAAAAACAGTGCTTATGGAAGCCGTCGATGGCTTCGAGCCGAAGGAAGAAGTGAGCGATCCGCTTTGGGGTATCAATAAACCAGCAGAAATCTTGCCAGAGAAAGAGGTCGCCAACATCACGCCCCTGTTCAAGGAGTAGGCAATAAGGGAGAACCAGGGTAGAAAAGGCAGAAAGGAAGAAATAGGGCCTGCTACTGTCCGCGCCCAGTTTTCGGGGTCAATACCGGGTGCTTCCCTGCAGAAAAATGGGCATTGCTTACTAGTAGTTCAATTACGAAAACTCAAGCACAGCTTATTCGACGCGGCGCACCGAGTTAATAACTACCGTATCTGTCGGTACGTCGCCTAAACCCCCAACAGTACCCGTGGCGACCGCAGCGATGATGTCCACGATGTCCATACCCTCGATCACCTCTCCAAAAACCGCGTAACCGAAACCGGACGGGGATTCGTTACTGTGGTTCAGAAAATCGTTATCGCTGAGATTGATAAAAAACTGGCTGGTAGCACTGTCCACGATATTCGTTCTTGCCATAGCGAGAGTGCCGCGGTCATTCTTGACGTCGGATTTTGCTTCATTCTTGATCGCGTCATAAGTCGACTTCTGCACCATGTCCGGACTAAAACCACCACCCTGGATCATAAACCCGGAAATGACCCGATGGAAAATCAGCCCATCGTAGTAGTCGTTATCGGTGTAACGTAGAAAATTCTCAACAGATAGTGGCGCCTTGTCTGCCCAAAGCTCGATCTTGATGGTGCCCTTGTTAGTTTCCATTACCACCACAGGATTGTCCTGTGCTGCCACATTGGCCGCGAACACCATTAACAGTGTAAAAATCAAAGATCGCATGGATTAATTCTCCTTAAGCTGCGTGCGATAAATATGAGGGAAATGGCTGCCCAACCTGGACTCGAACCAGGAACCAAGTGATTAACAGTCACCTACTCTACCATTGAGCTATTGGGCACCAAAACTGGCTTGCAGGAAGGAGTATAGCTGCAGACCGCGCGTATACTAATGAGAAATCGTTATGCGGTCAATACTCACCGGTGATTCTGGTGTACCCTTACCGGTTTGTGTTGTTTACGGTGTCAAGTCGTGGCTAGTCTGTTTAAACTCCATGCCAATTTCAAACCAGCCGGGGACCAGCCCGAGGCGATTGCGAAACTGATAGAAGGCCTGAGTGACGGTCTCCAGGCCCAGACGTTAATGGGAGTAACCGGCTCTGGTAAGACATTCACCATCGCCAATGTCATCGAGAGCGTGCAGCGACCCACCCTGGTGATGGCGCCTAACAAGACCTTGGCGGCCCAGCTCTATGGGGAGTTCAAGGAGTTCTTTCCCCGTAATGCGGTGGAGTATTTTGTTTCCTATTACGATTACTATCAGCCCGAAGCCTACGTGCCGGCCTCTGATGTCTACATCGAGAAGGATGCGTCCATAAATGACCATATCGAGCAGATGCGTCTATCCGCCACCAAGGCCCTGCTCGAGCGCAGCGATGTCATCGTGGTGGCCACGGTCTCGGCGATCTACGGCCTGGGCGACCCGAAATCCTATCTGAAGATGGTGGTGCATCTGGATCGGGGCGGCAAGATTGATCAGCGCCAACTGCTCAGGCGCCTGACGGATCTGCAGTACACCAGGAACGATATGGAGTTGCGGCGGGCCACCTATCGGGTGCGTGGTGATGTGATCGATATCTATCCGGCGGAGTCCGAGCGCGACGCCATACGCATCGAGTTATATGACGATGAAATTGAAAGGCTGTCCTATTTCGATCCGCTCACCGGCGGTGTCATCAAGGAAGTCCCCCGGCTCACCTTATTTCCCAAGTCCCACTATGTGACCTCCAGGGAGACGCTACTGGGCGCGCTGGACGACATCAGACTCGAACTGAAACAACGACTGCAGCTGCTGCATCAGGAAAATCGGCTGGTGGAGGCGCAGCGACTGGAGCAGCGGACCAAATTTGACCTGGAGATGATCCAGGAGCTCGGCTACTGCACCGGCATCGAAAACTACTCTCGCTATTTATCGGGCAGGGCGCCCGGTGAGCCGCCGCCGACCCTGTATGACTATCTGCCGGCCGATGCGTTGGTGGTGGCAGATGAATCCCACGTTTCTATTCCGCAACTGGGGGCAATGTATAAGGGCGACAGGTCGCGGAAGGAGACCCTGGTGGAATATGGATTTCGACTGCCGTCTGCGCTCGATAATCGACCACTGCGCTTCCAGGAATGGGAACTGTTGACGCCGCAGATTATTTTTATGTCGGCCACCCCCGGCCGCTATGAGGAGGAACACGAGGGCCAACAGGTGCGGCAGGTCGTCAGGCCCACCGGTCTGGTGGATCCGGAGCTGGAGGTAAGACCCGCTTCTTCGCAGGTCGATGATCTGCTGTCGGAAATACGGCGGGTCGCGGCGCAGCAGGAAAGGGTTCTGGTGACGGTGTTGACCAAGCGCATGGCGGAAGATTTAACCGATTATCTGGCGGAACACGATGTGCGCGTCCGCTACCTGCATTCAGATATTGAAACTGTCGAGCGCTCGGAAATCTTACGGGATTTGCGTCTCGGTCAATTCGATGTGCTGGTGGGGATCAACCTGTTGCGGGAGGGCTTGGATATTCCAGAGGTTTCCCTGGTGGCAATTCTGGATGCGGACAAGGAGGGCTTCTTGCGCTCGGAACGATCCCTGATCCAGACTATCGGTAGGGCAGCCCGCAATCTGAATGGCAAGGCCATACTCTATGGAGATCGCGTAACCGGCTCCATGCAGCGGGCGATCGATGAGTCTGCTCGACGCCGTAATGTGCAACTGGAGTTTAACCAACGGCATAATATCACCCCCATCGGCGTGAAGAAGAAAGTGCTGGATATCATGGAGGGCGCCTACTCAACACCGGGTAGCCGGAGACAGCGCGGCCGAGGAGTCGCCGAAAAATCAGGGGCTTATCTGAAGTTTGACTTTTCCGATCCGGTGACAGCGAAGAAAGAAATCGACAAATTGGAAACCCAGATGTACGAGCAGGCAAGGAACCTTGCATTCGAGGAAGCTGCGGTCACCCGGGACCAGCTTGCCGACTTGAGGAATCGCCTGTTAATGCAATGAAAATAGGGACAGACCACGTTTTTTCGGTTTTTTCCCGATCCGCGATGGAATTGGTTTGGATAGCAGCAGCTTGTGGGTAAAAACCGTGGTCTGTCCCCGTTTTGTTCCGTATAATCGCCAGTCTTTTCTATCGAGTGAATCCAGGCGCGTAGCTCAGTTGGTTAGAGCGCTACCTTGACATGGTAGAGGTCACCAGTTCGAATCTGGTCGTGCCTACCATTCCATAGAAGTGATACAAATCGACTAGTAAGCAACCTCATTGGAATCTGATTTGGATCGGGTTTCATGCATCACAACGGAAAACGGATGCCAAAAATCACTTTGCCGGACGGCAGTCAACGGGATTACGACAAGCCTGTTACTGTCGCCGAAATCGCAGAATCTATCGGTGCGGGGCTGGCCAGAGCCGCGCTCGCCGGTCGCGTGGATGGCGAGTTGGTTGATACGTCCTTCGAGGTGAACACTGACGCCGAAGTCGCCATCGTCACCGCGCGGGATAGCGATGGGCTCGAAGTGCTGCGGCACTCCTGCGCCCACCTCATGGCGCAGGCGGTACAAAGACTATTTCCCAAGGCCCAGGTCACTATCGGTCCCGTAGTCGAAGATGGTTTCTTCTACGATTTTGCATTCGAGCGCGCTTTCACGCCGGAAGACTTGCAGGCCATCGAAAAAATGATGCAGGCCATCGTCAAGGAAGATCTTGTAGTGCAGCGCTCGATAATGAGTCGCGACGAGGCGGTGGCGATGTTCAAAGACATGGGTGAAGTCTATAAAGTCGAGATTATCGAAGGTATTCCCGGCGATGAAGACCTGTCTTTTTATCGCCAGGGTGAATTCATCGATCTGTGCCGCGGGCCCCATGTGCCCAGTACCGGGAAATCCGCGACGTTCAAACTCACTTCCGTAGCTGGTGCCTATTGGCGCGGCGACTCTAACAACGAAATGTTGCAGCGCATTCACGGCACTGCCTGGGGCTCGAAGAAGGATCTCAAGCTTTACCTGCAGCGTTTGGAAGAAGCGGAAAAACGCGATCACCGCAAGCTGGGCAAGAAACTGGATTTGTTTCACTTCCAGGAGGAAGCACCCGGCATGGTGTTCTGGCATCCGAAGGGCTGGACCATATACTTGGTGATCGAGAGCTACATGCGACAGGTTCAGAATGCCAGTCACTATCAGGAGATTCGAACTCCGCAGTTGGTGGATTACTCGCTATGGGAAAAGTCAGGCCACGCCGCGAAGTTCGCCGACGAGATGTTCACGGTAGAATCGGACAATCGCCTATACGCGATCAAACCCATGAACTGCCCCTGCCACATCCAGGTTTTCAACCAGGGTCTGAAGAGTTACCGAGATCTGCCATTGCGACTCGCAGAATTTGGCAGCTGTCACCGTTATGAGCCCTCCGGCAGCATGCACGGATTGATGCGCGTGCGTAGTTTCGTACAGGATGATGGCCACATCTTCTGCACGGAGGATCAGATTCAGTCCGAAGTGGCAGATTTCATGGATTTGCTCTTCGCCGTTTACAGAGATTTCGGCTTCGATGACGTGATTTTGCGGCTGTCCACACGTCCGCAGAAGCGTGTAGGCTCGGATGCCCTATGGGGTGACGCGGAACAGGCCTTAAAAGACGCCCTCAATGCCACCGGCCTGCCATGGGAACTGGTACCGGGTGAAGGTGCATTCTATGGGCCCAAGATCGAATATTCTCTCAAAGATTGTATGGGGCGGATCCAGCAATGCGGCACCATTCAGGTTGATTTCTTCACACCAGGGAGCCTTGGTGCTCATTATATTGCCGAAGACAACAGCAAAAAAGTACCGGTCATGTTACATCGGGCAGTTTTAGGGTCTTTCGAGCGTTTTATTGGCGTACTTATCGAACATCACGCCGGTGCCATGCCGGCCTGGCTGGCTCCGGAGCAGGCGATAATTCTCAATATTACGGATAAGCAGGCGAAATATTGTACGCAATTACAAGAATCCTTGAAAAATAAAGGCTTTAGGGTGTCTGCGGACTTGAGAAATGAGAAGATCGGCTTTAAAATCCGCGAGCACACTTTACAGAAGATCCCCTATCTCCTCGTTGTAGGTGATAAAGAGGTTGAATCGAGTACGGTGGCAGTTCGCAAACGCGGAGGTGAAGACCTGGGAACTATGACATTCGAAGACTTTTGCAATCACTTAAGCCACGATGTTTCCCACTTTGGCCGCGGTGAAATCAGTGCCGAGCAGTAGCATCGGCCTTGGGGGAGTATCGAATTGAGGGTTAAGCTTTTGCGCATATCATGAGAAGTGGTTCGAAGACTAGAAAGTCCATCATTAACGAGTTTATTGAGGCAGAACAGGTCCGATTGGTGGGTGCCGGCGGCGAACAAGTCGGCATCGTATCCATCGAAGAAGCCAGAGCAGCGGCAGAGGATGCCAGGCTGGATCTGGTATTAATCGCGCCGGACTCGGATCCAGTGGTCTGCAAGATCATGGATCATGGCAAGCACGTATTCGATCTGAAGAAGCAGAAGGCTGCCAGCAAGAAGAAGCAGCGACGAGTTCATGTAAAAGAAATTAAGTTTCGACCAGGGACGGAAGAAGGGGATTATCAGGTAAAACTACGCAACCTGATACGTTTCCTGACAGATGGGGACAAGACCAAGGTTTCATTACGATTCCGTGGTCGTGAGATGGCCCATCAACATCTTGGGGCAGAGCTGATCGAGCGGATTCGCGAGGATTTAGCCGAATATGGCACTGTGGAACAGGAGCCCAAGATGGAAGGCCGGCAGATAGTCATGGTACTGGCGCCGACCAAGAAGCACTAGCGAATTAGAGAAGGGTCAGTGTCCATTGATCCAGCGGGTTCAATGGACACTGACCTTTTTTGCTCGTTGGTTAATTTAATCAAAAGCACGGTAAACGATACTCGTGCAAATGCGGAGTTTGAAAATGGCTGGAAAATTAAAAACCCATAGTGGTGCTGCGAAGCGGTTCAAGAAGACCGGTTCCGGTTTCAAGCGCAAGAGCGCATACAAGAGTCATATCCTGACGAAGATGACTACCAAGCGTAAGCGACAGCTGCGAGGTACCAGTCCGGTTAGTCCGGCCGACCTGCCTGCAGTAAAAAGAATGCTGCGTGAAAATTAAGCGGTAGCTACAAATCAGAATCAGTTAGGAGAATTACCATGGCTCGAGTAAAACGTGGCGTCATTGCCAATCGGCGTCACAAGAAAGTATTGAAGCAAGCGAAGGGTTACTACGGCGCAAGAAGTCGTATCTATCGCGTTGCTAAACAGGCAGTAACCAAGGCTGGGCAATATGCCTACCGCGATCGCCGAACGAAGAAGCGTGTATTCCGCGCTCTGTGGATTACGCGTATTAATGCGCAGGCTCGCGAGAATGGCATTACCTACAGCCAGCTTATTGCCGGTCTGAAGAAGGCAAATATTGAAGTTGATCGTCGTGTTCTGGCGGATTTGGCGGTACACGACAAGCCAGCTTTTGGCGCGATTGTAGAACAGGCAAAATCAAACCTGGCTGCATAATCCTTTCTCGCGGAAGCGGCTCATGGCAGAACCCGATTCCCTCCTTGCAGAAGCCCTGCAAGCTATCACCGACTCCGGCGATGAAAATTCGCTGGAGCAGTTGCGCGTGCAGTATCTGGGTAAGAAAGGAAGCCTTACCGCACTACTCAAATCCCTGGGTCAGCTTCCCGCCGGGGAAAGACCGGCTGCGGGGGAGAATATCAATCTCGTTAAGCGCCAGATTCAGGCGGCGCTGGAAGCCAGGAAAGCTTCTCTGGTCGAGGACAGTCTCAATGCCCAGTTGAGCCAGGAAGTTATCGATGTCACCCTTCCCGGCAGGCGACAGAGTGCAGGCGGATTGCATCCCATCACGATTACGATCGATCGAATTACGTCGATATTTTCATCCGCTGGTTACGACGTAGCGGAAGGGCCAGAAATAGAAGATGAGTATCACAATTTCGAGGCGCTCAATATCCCCAGCCACCATCCCGCCAGGGCCATGCATGACACCTTTTATGTGAGTCCTGGCACCGTACTGAGGACGCACACGTCACCGGTACAAATAAGAGTAATGGAAAACGGCAAGCCGCCATTTCGCATGATCTGCCCAGGCCGTGTCTATCGCTGTGATTCAGACTTAACCCACACCCCGATGTTTCATCAGGTCGAGGGCCTTCTGATCGATGAGGGCGTGAGTTTTGCCGACCTGAAAGGCACCATAGAAGATTTTCTACACGCCTACTTCGAAGAAGAAATGCCAGTGAGATTTCGACCATCTTACTTTCCGTTCACGGAACCTTCTGCCGAAGTCGATATTGGCTGTGTTAGTTGCGGCGGCAATGGCTGTCGCATCTGTGGCCACAGCGGCTGGCTGGAAATAATGGGCTGCGGCATGGTGCATCCGCATGTACTCGAGATGTCGAACGTAGACCCCAAAAAATATAACGGATTCGCATTCGGAATCGGCATCGAACGCCTGGCGATGTTGCGCTACGGCGTCAGTGATTTGCGCACTTATTATGAAAACGACCTGCGCTTCCTGCAGCAGTTTCACTAACACGCTTATTAACAATAATTTATTACAAAACAGTGTCTGGTTCCGATGATTTTTAGCGTAGATTGGTTACATGAATTGGTTGATCCAAAGATGGACAATCAATCACTTATGGATGAATTAACTATGGCAGGCTTGGAGGTCGAACGGTCGATTCCGGTCGCCAGGGATTTCTCCGGCATTGTTGTTGGTGAAGTTGATTCAGTGGAAAAACATCCCGATGCCGACAAACTCAGTCTATGCCTGGTAAACGATGGATCCAACATATATCAGGTAGTCTGTGGCGCTCCGAACGTACGTGCTGGATTGAAAGCACCTTTTGCCAAGGTCGGCGCAGAAATTATCGGCAGTGCAGATGAAAAACCATTCATAATTAAACCGGTAAAAATACGCGGCATCGAATCCAACGGGATGCTTTGTTCGGCGGAAGAACTTGGCCTGGCGGAAAGTTCAGATGGTTTACTCGAACTCTCTGATGACGTAGGGCTTGGCGAAGATCTACGCAGCCTGCTAAACCTGAATGACCTCAGTATTGAATTAGACCTGACCCCAAACAGAGGTGACTGTCTGAGCATGATAGGTCTCGCCAGGGAGGTCGGAGTACTTACGCGGCAAGAAGTCAAAACTGCAAAGGTGGAAATCGTCGATGCGACGATCGGCGCTGAGTTTCCTATCGAGATCACCGCAAAAGACGGTTGTCCCCGATACCTTGGGCGAGTCATAAAAAATGTCAACCCGAGCGCCGAGTCACCTGTTTGGATGCGGGAAAAACTTCGTCGTTCCGGCCTTCGAAGCATAGACCCGATTGTAGATGTGACGAATTATGTATTGATGGAGTTTGGCCAACCCATGCATGCCTTCGATTATTCCACGCTGGAGGGAAAGATCGAAGTCCGCATGGCCAATGAAAAAGAAAAACTGACTTTACTAGATGGTAAAGAAATTGAACTGACCCCTGATATTCTGGTAATTGCCGATGCCAGGAAAGCCGTCGCCATGGCTGGCATCATGGGCGGACTCGATACCTCGGTCACCGAGGCGACCAGGGATGTGTTTCTCGAATGCGCATTTTTTGCGCCATTAGCCATCGCGGGCAAGGCGCGTTCCTATGGCATGCACACCGATGCCTCTCACCGCTACGAGCGCGGTGTAGATTACCAGCTACAACATCGAGCCATGGCGAGGGCGACACAGCTGTTATTGGAAATAGTTGGCGGCGAGGCGGGCCCGGTCACCGAGGCAATCGGTAATTTGCCTGAGCAACTGAAGATCGAATTACAATTCTCCTCAATTTTAAGTTTGCTCGGTGTAGAAATTGCGCAGGATGAAGTTATTGATATTCTGAGTCGGCTTGGGTTTGGGATTGCCAGCAGGACAGAGTCAGCACTAGAGGTCGAAGTACCCTCATTTCGGTTCGATGTGACTATCGAGGTGGACCTGATCGAAGAACTGGCCCGCATCTACGGCTACAACAAGCTGCCGAAAACTCCGGGATTAGGCAGTCAGCCGCTGAGGTCCCAAGCCGAAGCCAGTGTCAGCATAGGCCGTATTCGGCAGCTTTTAGTCGGTCTGGGCTATCAAGAGGTGGTCACCTACAGCTTTATCGACCCAATATTGTCAGCACTTGTCTGCCCACAGGATGTGGCTATACCACTACAAAACCCCATTTCGGAAGAAATGTCAGTCATGCGAACGAGTATCTTGCCGGGTTTATTGAGCACGTTGAGTTATAACGAGAATCGCCAGCGAGAGCGTATCCGCCTGTTTGAGAGTGGCCTGGTGTTTTCTCTCGAAGCAGACGATATCTGCCAGGTTGCCATGATTGCCGGGCTGATATCGGGGTCTAAATTTCCTGAAAACTGGAGTAATGATAAAGAGTTATGCGATTTTTATGATGTAAAAGGTGATATTGAAGTTTTGCTCGGACTGGGAGGCAAGATCGATGCCCTGAACTTCACCCCGGCTCAATACGGCTGTTTCCATAGCGGCCAGTGCGCCCGGGTTGACTACGACGGCGAGCCCATAGGCCATATCGGCGCATTACATCCTGCCATTGCCCGCAAACTCGATCTAAAAACCGCCCCGTTTCTGTTCGAATTGCAGCTGGATCCAGTGAAATCGGCTATTCTGCCCAGTGTCGAGACGCTGTCTCGCTACCCGGAGGTGAGCAGGGATATCGCCATTGTCATCGCCGATTCGGTGTCTGCAGATGCCATCCTGGCCTTGATACGGGACCAGGCCGGAGAGTTTCTGACTAACTTACGAATATTTGATGTTTATCAAGGGGATGCGGTCACAAAAGGCAAAAAAAGTATCGCTTTGGGGTTGACGTGGCAACATCCTTCACGCACTCTTAGTGACGAAGACATTAATACAATAATTAGTAGCTGCGTCAACGCACTACATGATAAATTTAATGCAAATTTGCGGAGTTAGTTGGGGAATTGACTATGGCGGATGGAGCACTGACCAAGGCCGACATGGCGGAACGGCTGTTCGAAGAACTCGGATTGAACAAACGCGAAGCCAAGGAAGTAGTTGAGCAGTTCTTTGAAGAAGTCCGCCTGTCCCTGGAACGCAATGAGCAAGTGAAACTGTCTGGTTATGGCAATTTCGATCTCCGAGACAAGAAACAGAGACCCGGTCGCAATCCGAAAACCGGTGAAGAAATCCCCATTAAGGCTCGAAGAGTCGTCACTTTCCGACCAGGACAGAAGCTAAAGGCAAGGGTAGAGGGTTATGCTGGAACCGAAGAATAACGACGAATTACCTCCAATTCCCCCCAAACGCTATTTCACCATCGGTGAAGTGGGTGAACTCTGCGCCGTGAAGCCCCATGTCTTGCGCTACTGGGAGGCCGAATTTCCCCAGTTAAAGCCAGTCAAACGGCGCGGAAACCGCCGCTATTACCAGCGCCAGGATGTCATTTTAATCAGACAAATCAAGAGCTTACTCTACGAACAGGGCTACACAATCGGCGGCGCTCGACAAAAAATGAGTGACAGCCCGGAAGATCTGACCAAATCCAACGTGAATTCCAGTGAGATCAAGTCACTGGTCAGGGATTTGGAAGAGGTTATCGGGCGTTTGTAGGGATCTTTGCTTATAGAAGCAGTACTAATTCTTTATAAAATTTATCTTGATCGGCAATTCACTGAATCTTTCTCTTATCGGGGCGTAGCGCAGTCTGGTAGCGCACTACACTGGGGGATCGATGGTAAAAAGAAGCACTGGCATAATCGTTAAGGCTCATTCCTTGAGTCAAGAATTGAAGCGATCTTCATCGGGGCGTAGCGCAGTCTGGTAGCGCACTACACTGGGGGTGTAGTGGTCGTCGGTTCAAATCCGGCCGCCCCGACCAATTAAATCAATG
>Ga0209554_1000008_pt1 | contig 142510 bp, 95 predicted proteins | sample MarorgKNORR_S2LV_5_FD_188221 | JGI IMG/M metagenome (GOLD analysis project Ga0209554, IMG submission 188221) | Marine microbial communities from the Southern Atlantic Ocean, analyzing organic carbon cycling - Bottom_A/KNORR_S2/LV (SPAdes) (version 2) | ecosystem: Environmental > Aquatic >...
AGGAGAGGGCGCGACTTGCACCGTCACCGCCTCAACGGAAGCAACCTGGGCTGGAGATGCGCCGGCAACCTCCACCGGTACAACCACCACCTCAGGAGAGGGCGCGACTTGCACCGCGACGACCTTGCCTGCCTCGGACGGGCTGGCCACCGATGGCTCTGCAGTGATTCCTTTAGGAAGTTCAGATTGAATCTCCAAATCGACGATACCATCGGCATCCTCTACCTCGACAACCACATCCTCATCACCGCCGGTACCCCCCTCGACTTCGGGACTGGTAAGAACTTCCGATTCCGCTTTGGTTTCCGTCTCATGTGCGGCCATCATATCCTCTGGTGATGGTAGTTTGGTGCCCATGGCATCAGAACCGATTGAAGGGTTACTGCCGATGCCGAACGGAAGGGTGGTGATACGCTTTGAGGCACCGCCGCCAACTCCGAATGGAAGCGACGAATTGGCATCGTTGGCATCGGCTCCAAGCAGTTCGGAATCGTCGAGGATGGCAGCGAGAGATTCCCCTAGACGCTCGATGCCGGGAAGGCCACCGCGTTGCGCCAGAGTCTGCGCCCCCTCGCCTCCGGCATCGAGCACATTGGTCATTCGCGAGCCGCACCCCGGGCAGTCGGTGCCGAGGAAAAGTAGCCCGCATATCTGGCACTCACGCATGGCACTCGGCACCCCTCTTGTGAGCATCGGCTATCAGCAAATCGGTTGGCTGCTTTGAAAGAATTATCACTACGACGATATACCCGTGAGGTTTTACCTCGGATTCAGTGATGGGAGAGCCGAAAAAATGCCGCTTTTCAAATGCTGGAATAGAGCACACCATGGAAGATGATGATGAAGATTGTCGCCACCACGCAGGTCATCAGCATCACCGGAAGGCCCACCCGTATCCATTCCCTGGTGGTGATCGGTTGCTCCCCGCGCTCGCTGATAGAGACCGTCATCACGTTTGCCGAGGAACCGATTGGAGTGGCGTTGCCACCGAATCCGGCACCCATCGCCAAAGCCCAGAATAAAGGCGCGATGTCGATGCCTGGATTCGCTTCACCGATACTGATGATGACCGGAATCATCGCCGCGGTAAAGGGGATATTGTCGATGATGGCACTGGCGATGGCCGAAACCCAGACAACCGCCACCGCGAGCATCACCGGATCAGAGCCGAAACTAGCGAATATCCAAACTGCCAATGATTCGAGATAACCGACGTTACCCAACGCCCCCACCAACATGAAAAGACCAGCGAAAAATAGCAGCGCCTGCCATTCGACCCGGCCGATGACATCGTTGAGAAAGCCCTCATCATGCTCATAGTCAGGCATCGGTCGAGCAAATACTAATGCGAAACCAGCCCCGGACAGGGCGATGGCGTGAATTTGAATCGGTAAGTGTAAGAATTCGGTAAGTGAAAAACCGACGACGGTAAGAGATAGGATCAGCAACGTCGTTTTCATCAATCGCAAATTATCGATCACCGCCCATTCATCCTCCTTCATCAGACTCTCGATACTCTCGGGCTTCTCGGAAATCCAATTACGGTAATACCAGCGCATGTATCCAAGTGTGATAATCCATGCAATCAGGGTCAGGAAACCCAACCTCAAGAGAAAACCGTTGAAACCGAAAAGGTGCTCAAGGTCGACATCGTGTGCAGCGGCGGCAATCATCACATTCGGTGGGTCACCAACCATCGAGGCAACCCCACCGGTATCCGACAGAATAGCCTCGGCCAGGAGCGGTGGAATAGGACTGATTCCCATCTTTTTGCAGATTCGCAAAGTGATTGGAGCGATAATGATGATGGCGGTGACATTGTCGATTACCAATGAGAGAACCGTGGTCAAGGTGCCAAGGTATACGATGAGCCGCCAAGGGTCACCCTTGCTCAACTTTGAGGCCTTGATTGCCACGAATTCAAAGAATCCTGATACTTCCAACAATGCCGCGAAAATCATCATTCCGAGCAGCAGCCCGATAACCTCGAATTCAATCCAACTAAGCATTTCATGCTCGAGAGAACTGCCCTCGCCCAGGGTGAAAACATTGGTGATATGGCCGAAGAATAACATCATGATGCAGCCGAGCCAAGCGGCGACTGCACGGTGCATCTTCTCCGACAGAATGAGGGTGAAACTGAGTACGAAAATCAGCAGTACCACAGTCTGCGCGGCAATCATAACCCGTCGACTTCTGCTCGACGTATAGAAGTCGCGCTCACTCAGACTCTAATTCATCATCACTTTCGAGCAAATCGTCGACCTCGGGAGGTGCAAGTTGGTCAAAGGTCTCAGCCGAGACTTCCGGCTCGTCGGGGAGGATTTTCTCAGCCAAGGTCGAAGTTTTAGACGAAGCTTTTTCCACTCCACCCTTCACCTCTTCCTTGGCCTCTTGCTTTTCCTGACTCTCGTGCAACTTCTCAAGCAACGCCTTGGTCGCACTCTCGGCCACCGATTCCGACAATAGTCCACTGGCACTTGCCTCGTTGATTGAAGCCATCTGCGCCATCAGTAATTCCATTCGGGTGGATTCCATCCGCTGATGATGAATCTTGCTGGTCGAACTCAACTCCACCACCGATGATTCAGCAACTTCCAAACGCTCGGTTAGAACATCACCAAGCAATCTCCGGTCTTCATCTGAAACCATGCCCTTGGCGGATAATTCCGCCAGTTTCTCCAATGCGGCTTTGGTGGCGATCGATTCCGCCAAGGCGATACCATAACTGATTTCATTTTCCGGGAGATTTCCCGTGACCTTCAGTCTGTTCATCACCGGTTTCAGGGACAATCCCTGCACCAGAAGTGTCCAAAGCACCACGCTGAAGGCCATCACCAACAGGTCATTGAACAACCACTCGGGGAAATTAGTGGTGTATTTTATCCCCGCCAACTCAAAGGTTGTGCCGTCCGAGACCATGTTGGACAATAACAGCAGAAGGGCGATTGGAATTGAACCGCGCAAGCCTGACCAGAAAATCGTATGGCGCCATTTCCACGGGATTGGATTGGGATGGGTGCGATTTGAAATCGAGGTCAGCGGGTAGATGACGAGTCTAGCCACCAAGGTGGCAACGATGGCGGTAGTGGCGAGTACCAGAGTGCGCATATCAAATTCAAACGCGGACTGGACCTCGTAGCCGATCAATAGGAATAGGACGCTGTTAATCAAAAAGGAAACCACTTCCCAAAAGTGCTGTAGGCCGACTCGCGCGGTCGCAGTCATGCCGAATTTCGTCCCGTGATTACCGACCATCAGTCCGCCGACGACGACCGCTATGACGCCGCTTCCGTGCAATATCTCAGCAAGCAGAAAAGTCCCGAATGCAAGTGCCACGGTTATCGATATCTCCACCAGGTGGTCACTGGTTCGAACCAACAGCCAATTGGAGAGAATTCCCCCGACAAATCCGACCAGAAAACCGATTGAGACGACGAACAGAAACTTCACAAATCCTGATACCAGTAATTCCCTGACAGACATATCCTGACCGACTAGGGTCGCCAATACCGCCACCAATAAAATATTGAACAGAACGACGGCGGTTCCGTCGTTGAATAACGACTCGCCTTCGATTAAAACCGTGAGCCGTTTCGGCGCACCGAGGGTTTTGAATAAAGCCAAAACCGAAACCGGGTCGGTAGCTGCCAATATACTGCCCAGAAGTAAGCCATACAGCAGTCCATTATCGTGATTCGGCCAGACGACCTGCCAGGCGATGACGCCGATGACAATAGACGATATCACCACTCCGGGGATAGCCAAAAGGGTGATGATTTTCCAATTTCTGATTAATTTTCCCAAATCCATGGCCGCGGCACCCTCGAATAACAAGGGTGGCAATAACAGGAAGAATATGACCTCGGCAGAGAGTAGGCCCTGGAAATTCTCCGAGGCCGGTAATTCATCTCCCAGAAGACCGATGACCAATCCCACCAGAACCAGTGCAATGGTGTAGGGTAGTCTGATCCAGCGCACCGCCATGGCGACCAATATGGCTAGTATCAACGCCCCTAGGAGGCCGGAAATCCAAACCGGAGCAATGACCGCCATCCAATCCCTCTTACAGTGCCCTAGTCTCAATTACACTTCAAGCCTAGGGCTGATACACAATTACGACGTTACCTTTGGCCTCGACCAAGGTGGCTTTGCAATCTGTGCAGATCATCTGAATGGCCAATTTCTTGTCTTCGGGTGCGAAAACCCCACGATTGAATTTGATTTTCACCAAACCTCGAGCCGATAATTGCTCCGATATCTCACGCAAAATATTATCGGTCAAGCCACTCTTGCCGACTCTAACGGTGACCACGAGATTTCTATCTCTTGCCGCCTTCAATATGTGCTGTGAAATCTTGCCCATGCTCACACCACCTCTTCATCCCTCAGACAACTCAATTGCACCATCTTGCGAATGAGTGAGAGGTTTTTCGCCACCACCCGCTGCGTTACCAAAACGCCTGACATAGCCGCATTGCAGGCAGGTGGTGGTTCTGATGCCGCGGCGAATACGCACCCGAGCATTGAATGCTGGCCGCAGCAACACCCGGCACTGGCGACAAATCCAATGCTTGTGGGTTTTCGGCAGGCCGATGCGATGGCGCAGGCCAATCTTCCACATCTGTCGGGCAACCGTATCGGTGAATTCAGAATCATGTTCTTCTCTCTCGGCAATGATTTCAGCCAAGTATCGTTGCGCCGATTCTGCAAGTTCTCGGCGGCGATTCCTCTGCCGCCGAAAACGGCTCTTTCCAGTCCCCAATCAACCACCTCAGAGCGACTTGAGAGTCGCTAGAATATCATCACGGATTTCGTCGATCGGGCGGTCACCATCAACCCTGAAAAGCACGCGGCGCTGATGATACCAATCGGCGAGAGGAGCGGTCTGGTGGTGATATGCCTCCAAGCGTGAGCGAACCGTACCTTCATTATCATCATCCCGGCGAATGAATTCGCTCCCTGAACAAGAATCACAGATTTCCTCAGCCTTGGTCTGATTGAAGGTGTCGTGGTAAACCGCGCCACAATCAGCGCAGGAAAATCGTCCGCATATCCTCTCGACGATACGCTCGTCCGGCACCTCGATTGAGATGACCAGGTCGACAGTTTCGATATCTTGCAAGGCCTCGGCCTGAGCGATGGTTCGAGGAAACCCATCGAGCAATACTCCAGCACCGGCATCATCTTCCCCTAGCCTTTCGCCAATCAGTCCGATGATCACCTCATCGGGAACCAGTTGCCCTGATTCCATGAAAACCTTGGCCTTCTCACCCAGTTCGGAACCTTGAGCCAAGGCCGCCCTGAGCATATCACCGGTCGATACCTGGGGAAGACCTGTGGTCTGGGTGATGGCTGTTGCTTGGGTTCCCTTTCCGGCACCCGGTGGACCAAACAGCACGATGCTACCCATGATGCGGCGAGGCGCACCGCGTCTTTGAACCAGACGGTGTTCACTTACCACTATGATGTTGCAACCATTCAGCACCATAATGTCGCCATTGCTCCCAACTCCAGCCGGGTGGTAGGCCGGTCGGTGGAACCGGCGGCATCCCGGCTATCACCACACCTTGCTGCCCGGCCTCGGGCATTGGTTCGGAATCACTCTGCTCTGAGCCAGTAACCCCACCCTGTACGATGCTATCATGAATGTTGACAGTGATGTTCTGAACGGTAGTATTTGCAGGAGAAAAGGAAAAGGCTTCGGCCGGGGGTATTTCCGCCGGTGGCAGTACTGCAGGGGGTAATCCGTCAGGGGGCAATCCAGCAGGCGGCAACCCCGTCGGCAAGGGGGCTGGACCAGGTGGCGGCATATCACCTATCGATTGCACCAGTGCTGCCTGGATTTCAGATTGGGAAATGTCTCCTGAAATGGCATCGTCTTCTTTTTCGACATCCTCCATCAGTGCCGCAGCCCTGCGCTCGCTGATATTTTCCTGCGACGTGTACACCCCTGGGGCGACAAGTGATTCTCCCTCATCATCGTAAATCTTGGCACTGCTGCGCATCCTGCGTACCACGACGAATAAGATGATTGGAATCAAAACCACGATTGAAAAGAAAACCTCGGTGCTGACAATACTGGACAAATCGAAGGCCGAGGTTGAGGACTCTGCCGTCACCCCTAGAGATAATAACTCTGAATTAGTAACGGTCACACCCTCATCAGCCTGACCGAGAATGGTGATTTCAACCGTCCGCAAACCGCTACCTGCATCGGCAGTGGGGGTGACAGAGATTGTCACAGAGGTTTCTTCACCGGGTTGCAGTTCATCAAAACTACCGTCATACTGCAGGGACCACTTCGGGTCCTCGACACCGTCACCATCGACGATGATTGCCGTCAAATTACCCCCCCCAGGACTATTACCGAGGTTGCTGATGATGATGACAAACTGGCCTTGGGAGTCACGCGTAAGGTCGTGGACATTGGACTCGGGAGCAAATTCCAGACCGAAGTGGAGAGTCGGGACCACCGTCAGTTCCAAGTCGATGAATACCTCAACAGAATCATTGTAATATGTGCCGATCACCCTTACCCGGATGCTTTGCTCAATATCTCCAACCGCGGTGAGATTCGGGGCTATAACCCCGAAAGAGACTTCACTCGACACCAATTTGTCGATTGATTTTGGTGCTGAATCGATGCCGAATTGCCATCCAGGAGGTGGCTCGACTGTTGACCAATTCAAGTTCAGTGCGCCATTCCCAGTATTGTTCAACCACAGTGAATATTGACTCCAAGCGCCAACCGTTGCCTGAACCTTCTCGCCACTGGATTCAAGGCTGAGTCCGAGCAATTTACCGACTAGAAAATTGGTTCCATTGGTGATGAATTGATTGGTACCGACCTCATCCAATCTGGTAGTCAAAGAAAATGCATTTTGTGAACCATCGGAGGTTGAAAGTGGAATGATTGCGGTTACCTGCACGGTTGTAGATTGACCCGGTAAAAGGTTGAAAGTAACCTTATCGTATTCTATCTCACCATCGTAGACAAGGTACATTCCCCACTCGGTATTCGCAGATTGTAATTTGACAGAAAGTGGAATCTCGGTATTGCCGATATTGGTTATCGACATCGAAACGTTAACAGTTGCCCCAGTATCGACTGTAATCGGTAAAGCACTCGCCCCTGTGCCAACCGGATTACCCTGAAGGTCGAAAAGTTCGGTTGAAAAATCCTTTAGTTCAGAAACCGTCACATTTGCATATTCTGAATGCGAGAATGTCGGGTCATTATTACTGGTTACAGTACAGGTGATCAAGTCGACCTCGCCGGCTAGCGGCGAACCATTGGTGACCGGGGGTATTCTCAGTCGCACCTGCATCGGCAGAAATTCAAGGATGTCGAGGGGCTCGAAATCGATGGTTGACGACTGCGAAGGACCTAATTCAACCGGCCAGCCATGCCCACTGCCACAGGTCAACCTGTGCTGGGCAACAGTATTACCGGTATTGCGAACAGATATTGAAAATGAGGCAATCCCTCCCGGCTCGGCCTGGAGATTCCCCACACCCGCAACAACCACACTCACCGCATCGACCTTGCCGACATTGATGGTGAACCTAAGGCTGTGGCTGACCAAAGGTTGATTCAGGTAGCGGACAGTGAGGTCGACGACGAAGGTTCCGGCACGGGCGAATCGCGGGAGATTTGCCGCGAGGTCGGCAGATGTGTCTTCCAGCGCCAGAGTGAGTATTATGGAGTCATTTTCCTCACCTTGTGCCGGCATGGTGAATTGGCTTCCCTCGACGATTATTCGGGTCCAAGAATCTTCTGTTGAGAACAACCTATTGGGTTGTTGCGGGTCATACCTCTGTACATTAGTCACCGTCAACTTCACCTCCTCCTCGGAAGTTCCTTCGTGTTTGAGTTTTATCGGGATATTCAGTCCGGTCTCATTGTTAACATCGAATTGGTGAATTGCGGCGGCGGTGATCTGTTCTTGGCCAACCGGTTCACTACCATCACTATGTAATGGCACAAGTCGTAAACCCAGCGCACTGACATTCACCACCTGAGTGTGTATGTTATTGTTGATTCCATTGATTTCATCATTGATTTCGACCACCTCAAAATTCGTATCGATTGACAACCGCATCTCGTGTTGGCCGGTGGTGGTGAAGGTATGATAGATTGACTGGGCGAAGATTTTTCCTCCTTCGAGATTGGAATGATTTGTATCGAGTAGTATGGTGCCTGAGGTGATATCTTCAAAGATGATACGATATTGGCCACTATCCAATGATGCTTGGTTGACCCATGATAACTGAATGGTGATCTCTTCCAAGACCAGAGGACTTTCCTGCGAAGGCAGGATGCTGTCAGAGTAGGTCGTCAAATCTGAACTGGGAGTTATGCTTCCATTGGCGGTGGTAATCAGGGCAAATCCTTGCTTTCCGCCGCCATCATTACCAATCATCACTGACCATTGCCCGGTCTGTGTCTGTGAACCGGGGAGGAGGCGAATTCGTTCGACATTATTGACAGAATCTTTGCTCCCACCGGTGATGGATTGGCCACTGGCAAAATTATTTCCCAACCAGATTGTACCATCGGGAGCAATGAGTTGCAAATCCAAGTCGTTGACCAATCGAGCAGTGGATTGGGGACTGGCAGACGAGCCGGATGGATCGAGCCATACCAGAGTGATGTCGACGCCGAATGATGAATCGAGGTCAAAGGTATAGATGAAACCGAAACCGGGTTCCAATTCCTGAGTATTATCGTACCATGAATTCCTCACCACCGCACCAGCCATCGGGTACATCGAGTTCTCGAGGTCTATCTGCCCCCAACCTTCTGATGGATTAGGTATATCTGGCGAGCCTAGATCCTTACCCCCATTAATCAGCGCTGCCTTCACTAAATCGGAGGTTACACCTCCTGAAATTCCGGTTTCAGTGCGCAGAAACTGGCGCATCAATCCGGCGCTGGCAGCTCCGACAGCAGTTGCTGGAGAAGTTCCACTGACAGCCATGTAAAGTGGATCACCGTTAGCATGCACCCCGGTACCACATGCGACGCCGGATGGCGAGGTCGCCTCCTCGGCACGAGTACTGCAAATTCCGACACCAGGGGCGACGAGGTCTGGCTTAATACGACCATCGAGAGCCGGACCAAGAGCGCTGAAGTTTGCGACCGAACTCCCGTCGCTAGCGCCAATTGAAAGTACATTCTTAGCGGTCGAAGGTGGCGCAACCGAACTGCTACCCTGTACTGGGTCATCACCGACAGCAAATACTGCTAGGAAAGCGGGATAGTCGATGGCAAAGGTGTCGAGCGAGCGACTCTCAAGGTTATATTGGCCCAAATCCACACTTGAGCCCCAGGCATTGACCCCGATTCTGGCACCAGCGATCGAGGCATCACGCAAGATGTCGTAGGTTGAGCCGGTCTTGGCAATCATGCCTGACAGGTCATATTCAAGGGCATACATGTGAACCGTCGACTGAGGAACCAGGCCCTGGCCACCGGCATAACTCCCGCCATCGCTGATGAGAGTTCCAGTGACGTGAGTGCCGTGACCACTATTGCTATCTGCACCGGACTGGTCGTAGGAGAAAGAAGTCCTTACCGAAAGAATTCGATCACTGAAATCCGGATGGTCAGAATCCAGTCCGGTGTCGAGGACGGCGAAAGTCTCGCCGCTCCCATTCAACCCGAGATTATCGGACAGCAGAATAGTGGTAAGCCCGATATCGCTGCTCGCCTGCGCATTCATCAACCGTAGTGGATTCATCGGCTCGACGAACAGAAGGCGACCGTCGAATAACATCGTCAACAATTGCTGTTGTTGGCCGCCTGCTTCGATTGCCGACAAGCCTACGATTCTACACAGGGTAATTCCACAAGTGACCTCTTCCACACTCAATCGGCCTAGGTCTTGTGCCAGAATCTGTAATTCCCCTGACGATAGGTCAGGCGCCGGCAGGGCAACCAGATCGAGGGTTGTAGGTAGTTTTGACCACTTTCCCATCAACCCTTCGTGCAACCTCAGTGCGGCTACTTCTGGACCCGCCCACCGGACCCGAGAGTCGGCATTGATGTGGTCGAGTGAACCATTGGCATCTGCCGACACTCGGACCCGCCACGCGGCATCGGGGATTGGCTCGAGTACGATACAACCATTGGTCTGACAAATCTTCTCCATCAGGCCCGCATCATTGACGAATAATTGCACGATGGCCAGTCGGTCAACCTCAAGGCGTGAATGCATCAGTTCCCCGGGTGCTACCAATCGGCCGACCTCAAGTGGGTCGAAAGAACCCAACCGCGTGTGAAGAAGACCACTGGAAGGTGATAACTCAAACTCGAACACTCCGTCCGGTGATACCGATTGCCAATGTGAATCCCGCATCCGGAGTGGAAGGGAGTCCGTGCGATCATCGGAGATTATGAATGCAGCAACCGTGCTCAAAGGAGTGAGTAACATCAAGGCAATCAGGGAAAGAGCACGAACTCGTCCACTTATTCGCCAACCCTCGACCATGGTTATTGCCATCGCTCCACCCTTTTGATTATTGCAGACAAATGTGCCTTACACTAAATACCGTAATATGCCTTGATTGCGGCATCTGTCTTGGCCACCGAGACTCGCCAATCAGACTCTACGCCCATCAGGGCGCGAATCGCATCGACATTCTCGGGAATGACATCGCTCTCCTGATGAATCGCTTGGAAATAATATAGTCGGTCACCCTGTAATGAGACGCCATCTTCCCAGACGAAAATCTCGTGCAGATCACCCCACTTTCGGCCAATATCTCGAGCCATCTCCATCACTTCGGCGGTGGAGGTGATTCGGTTCTCAACACCCAACATGACGATGACTCGGGGGGTTGCTTTCCACATCTCAAGCACCGAATGGGTCGACATCCCATGTCCCTTGGGCAAATCAGCAATGATCGAATGGACGTGCATGATGGTGGTCGGCACCGCAACTGCCAAACTATTGATTTCAATCTCCGGCTTGACCGTCATCACATCTGGGCCATGGTGACTGGGGACCTCAAGAACCGGCTTGATGGCATTTATCGGCCCCTTGGTCGAATCGCCGGGGTCAGCGGCGCGACGAATCATCGTACACTCGACCTTCAGTGAGCCACAGGCCTCGTAAAGAGGAACCAGAGTTCGCGAAAGTCCGGTGGTATTGCATGATACCACCCTAGTACCTGCAACACCGAGGTTTTCAGAATAATTTGCCGAGGAGGAGAAGGATTGTCCCGTCAGAGCATGTTTCTCTCCGCCTTGGAAAATGAACTTCTTGCCCGCTCCCCGATATCTAGCAATGTTTTCATCACCCGTTATTCCCGGTGAACAATCGATTACGATGTCGGCGAGAGCAAGTAAATCGGATATACCGCCGTGGCATTCGAATCCCCCGGTGGCGAAGGCGGCGATACTCGCAGCGGAATCTGAGGTACAGAATAAGGGGAAGCCCTTTCTCTGCGCCAATTCGCAACCAAAACTCGGAGATGTCTTGGTCACCCCGACGATTTCCATGTCATCTTGAGCATCGACCGCATCTGCGACCCGTTTGCCAATTGTCCCATATCCGTTAATCGCGACTTTGATACCCATGTCAATCCCGTTAGTCTTGCGCCCTCTACTATAACCTATCAATGTACCCGATATTCTCCGCCCGTAGGGCGGGGTGCCTTAATGCGAATAATAGCCTACTACTTTCGGGGTTGCTTTATTTGCAGAATGTTCTCGGCAGAATGTTGGTAGGGATGCGCGAGGACATTCGTAGAAGCCTGAAGTTGAATCGCGACCTAGGTCGTCTGTTGGAACAGGCACTGGAGGTCGACCGAGCAATTAAAATTGGCTGGAGTCGCTCCGGGGATGAAATACCCAAGGACGGAGAGATGGGGGTCGCCCCAGCTCTACCCAAGGGCGGCCGAGTGAGAATTCTCGGAAAATTGGCCGATGTGGTCGTACCTTTCGCCGCCGGTGGCGCCTTTACTCTGGTCGGTTCGGCCACTGATTATTTCGGGGCGTGGAATTCGGGCGCTAACCTGATTGTCGAAAGGAAGGTGAAAAATCATCTCGGTCATGCCATGTCCGATGGTCGAATCATCGCCCGTGATGGCGCCGGCGATGATGCCGGGGCAACTATGAGCGGTGGTCTGCTGATCGTTCGTGGAGACGTCGGAAAGCGTGTCGGCGGCGGCATGCTTGGGGGAACCATCATCATCCACGGCGATGTAGGGGCAGAACCGGGAACCGGCATCCAAGGTGGAAAGATAATCATCAACGGACGCTGTCCGAGTCCCGGTGAAGGAGTTGAATTTTCTACACTCAGTCCCGATGAATTGATGGCTATCAATCACGAGATAGATGATGCCTCGTTGGAAGTCCCGCCCGATGCGCTATGCTTGATTCCAGCCAAACAGGCCTCACTACGGCCGATACCACCAGAGACCAAGCCAAACGGAGACTGGGCAAAGATAGGATTGGTTGTAGGCGAGCATTCAGACCGCCCCCTTCACCCCCACCAGACCCTGGACACGATGGTGATTCTGGGCGAGCGGAATATTGCTGAAGGTGAGATGGAACCTGAGCCGATTGGCTTGCCGCTGCCAATTATCCCAACTATCGATAGTGGCAAGAATCTGAAGGGGCGGCATCTATCGATGCAACCGTGCCTGGTACGTCGCGAGGCGCGTTCAATCGATCTGGTATACATCGATTCTGAAAATATTCACGAGGCATATCTTCACCTCCAAAATAGCGGAGGATTGGTTCTCGACCTATTCGACCTGCCGCCACTCACGTTGCCGGCGCTGGATGGCTTGCTGGTTTCTCTGCGCAGCATGGTCGGTGAAGGCCGACCATTCATGCTGATCGGTGATGTGAATTCGGTCGAACGTCTGCATCTGGCAGCCGCCAGTGCCAGTGTTGACGGGGTTATTTCACGGGTTGCAGACCCATCGGGGATGCCTGCTGCTGCCGCACTGCCACGCACCGGCAGGTCGGCTGGCTCAGCCGACCTGCATGCCACAGGTATTGCCGTTGGATACTCCCTGCCATGGTCTGCCGCGGGCAAAGATCTGGCCATTGTCTGTGCCGCAGGTGGTTCATTTGTCGTAACCCGCCCACCCGAAGAGGCTGGGACTACGGCTAAATTCAACTCGTGGCTGGAAAGTTTACACTGCGAATTGCAAGGAGAAATGGTTCGCCTAGGTTGTGATAGTATCGACAAATTGGGGCGCCGAAACCTGCGCGCCCTCGACCATGAGACTGCCTCGATTTCGGGCTTGAGATTAGCCGGCTATGACCGGCCACTTCCACATTGGTTTGCATCATGAGGTGATTTTCTGCCGACGATAAATATCGAACAATCGCTCTTAACATGGATTCAAGCGCGCCATGGCGTCGAGCACGACCCGATGCGTCTCGGCGTTGAATTACCATTGCTGGGCACCGATATCAGTCACTGCGATTCCAACACATTCGAGGTCGAAATTTTCCCTGACCGCCCAGATTTACTTTGCGCGGAAACCCTCGCCCACGCAATCCGTCCGTTCATCCATGGCGAGGAGCCGCAACCAAATCTGGAGGTGATCGATGGCGACATCACCCTCGCGGTCGATGCCTCACTGGCAGAAGTTCGCCCGGTAATCCTCGCGGCGGTGGTACGAGGGGTTGATGTCGGACAAACCGAGGAGCAACGCCAGCAATTCATCAAAGGTCTGATGGAGCATCAAGAGAAACTTCATTTCGCGTTGGGGCGAGGTAGGCGTAGAGCATCGATTGGAGTTCATGATCTATCGGCCTTGGCACCACCGTTCAGGGTTATCACCGTAGCCCGAGATTACTCTTTCATCCCGCTGGCGGCAACGGCGGAAATGTCGATTGAGGAAATCCTGAAAGAACACCCCAAGGGAATTGACTATGCTCATCTTCTCGACGGCATGGAAACAGTACCGGTCATCCTTGACGCCAATGACGCAGTTTTGTCATTCCCACCCATCATCAATGGTGAGCACACGACCGTGAGTGAAAATACCACCGACTTCTTCATCGATGTCACCGGCTGGGACGAACGCGCTTGCGTGGCCTGTCTGCAACTTATTTGTCTACAACTATCAGCTCGTGGCGGAGTGGTCGAAGCGGTGCGTATTAACCCGTGTTCGGGCGAGGAATTCTCAGCCCCCGACCCGGCTCCACTCAATCATGAAGTCTCACGAAGTTTGGTCAAAGACATCCTCGGATGGGATTTCACAGACGACCAAATCAGCACCGCGATTAGCAGGATGGGAGGTAAATTCCTCGGTGGCGATGAACTTTTACACTTTTTGATGCCGAGATGGCGCTTCGATATTTTGCATCCCATAGATATCATCGAGGATCTTGCCATCGGCCACGGCTATGACGACCTCGGTAGTTCACAACCTGAAATCTCGATGGCGGGGCAGGCCCGCCCTGAGTCGATGTTGAGTCGCAGGGTCAGGGAATGTATGCAAGGACTGGGCTTACAGCAAGTCCAGAGCCTGACCCTCTCAAATGAGGCCGACCAATTCACCAAGGTCCGTTGGCTGGCACAGGGCGATCCGACAATTATCGCCAATCCCATCACTAACGAGCACACGATGCTTCGTCAATCGATTCTCCCCAGTCTGCTGCGCCTAATCGCCTCTAATCGCCACCATGAATTACCTCAGTGTATCTATGAATCGGGATATTGTGTCAGAGACCACAAGAATACGACACGGGCGGCGTGGCTGGTCGCCGATCACAAGGCTGGTTTTGCCAAGGCTCGGGGATTCGCGCAGATTCTACTGAGAGACTTGGGTGCCGAAATGGCAACCGTTACTTGGGAAGCGCTCGAAGCCGGTCAGGGTCCTTGGCTGGCCGGCCGCGGGGCAATAATCAAAATCGACGGGCGGATAGTTGGTGAATTCGGCGAGGTCGACCCTTCGGTCTCAGCGAAATTTGAACTCAGCGTTCCGATGCACGGTGGTGAGTTTGACCTCAAGGCTTTGCGAACGGCAATTCCCGACCCGGTCATCTAGGCGGAATAGGGGACTTTTTCTCCACTTGAGTTCTCAACATGGGCAGTTGCTTCAAAACTACCATCAGCCTTCTTACGATACCAATATCCGTCGTGATTCTTGACCCATTGCTCATCCGCTTGTGGTTTCGGCAAAGGGATGTTTTCGCCGACCTCGGTGGTAGGAGTGGTGGGAGCAGCCTGGCCTGCCTCTGGTATGCCGAGATGTGGTTGAGAAAGTGCGTCCATAGCCGCCTGATAATCAGAGTCTTCGACATGACTTCGGTCGGCGAGTGCGGCCTCGGACTCGCCGTCTCCACCTCGATGATATTCCACCACTCCAGCCGCAGTGGGAACAGCCACAACTGCTTTCTTCCGAAAAGGCCATATCGGCGGCATGAAATCGAGTAATTGCCTACAATGTTAAACCTGCCCTAGTGGCATTATCGCCATGAACTGCTGAAGCCAACCTTTTTTTCACTAAATCAAATCGTGATGTTATGGTCGATGCCTCACCCAAGGTGATATCCATCGTCGCGTTGTTACTTTTCAGCCCTTTAGCCCTTACTATAATCCCCCTCGCAGATGCCGATTCTCGCAGCCAGGGGAGGTCTCAAGGTCAAGGGGATGTGGCGGCCGCAGACATCCTCTTAGTCGGAAACTCATATACTCAAAGCAATAATCTGGTCTCATTATTGAGCCAAGTCATCTCGGCCAACGAAGCCGCCAATACCTCGGAATTATCTGGTGGTGGAATGCGCTTCGACCAGCACGCCAACCGAATGAATACCATCGGAGATCAATGGGACACAACTCTGGATAATAATGACCTGGACTGGGTGATGTTCCAAGACCAGAGCCAGGTGCCGGGATTCCCACGAACCTCGCAATACTGGCAGGATAGTCTCGCCGGCCTTGACGATTTGACCGCTCGAGTTGAGCAGGTCGGTGGAGAGAGTGTGCTGTTCATGACCTGGGGATATCGTGAAGGAGACTCGTCGAATACTTGGCGCTATCCCGATTATAAGACGATGCAACACCACCTGCGCGATGGTTATGTTGACTATCGAGACAATACAAGTAATGTCCTGCGCACGGTTTGGATCGCCCCGGTTGGCCTCGCATATGAGCACATTTACGATGACATCATCGCTTCGGGCGAAAATCCGTTGGCTTCAACTTCATTGTTCTGGAATCTATACTCGAGTGACGGCGCCCACCCTTCGCTCACCGGGTCGTATTTGACCGCATGCGTGATGTATGCCACGATATATGGAAACAATACCGCAGGTAATTCTGACGGAGTAAGTATCGATGCTACGACGAAATTAGCCCTGCAACAGGCTGCCGATGCCACGGTCTTCAATGAGACACCGGGCATATTGTCCTATCCTTGGATGGCAGCAAATTGGAGTGGTCCCGGTGATGGTGCGAGTGAAGAGGGTAATTCAAGCGGTAACGAATCGGGTGATTCAACCGATCTTGAGCCATATCTATCCTTTGGCGCAAACCCGAATTCATCATTCAGTGTCGAGCCCGGAACCGCGTTCCGACTTACTGTGAACCTCAGCAATAATGCTTCCTTCGACGATAACGTCAGTGTGGCATTGGTAGGGGCAGATGGGTGGAATTATTCCTTTAACTCACCTTTGAATTTCTCCGTTGGTAAGACTTCTCTTGAGTGGGTCGACTTCACCATTCAGGTGCCGGATGTCGTGAATGGCTCACCTCTGGCCGGGATACATCATCACTGGTCACTTTCTGCCGAGAGTTTTACTTCCAACCATTCCACTTGGTGGAACTTCAGCATCCAGGTCAATCAGCATCACGAAATAATGATCATTGAGAGCGGAGAGAATTTGACTTTGGCACCCAATAGTGATAGTAGAATTCAGATAACCATCAAAAATATCGGCAATACCCCTACCAGAGCCGCCGTCACGCTTCAGGTTCTCCTGAATGGCACCGCAGACCTCAATCATCCAGCCGCTGAGAGGATTGAAGCATATGGCTGGACTATAGCATTATTCAATAATTATGAACTGGATTGGGTCAATGTCGGTGAAGAAGTCACCTTTGAAATCGGACTACTCTCCCCACCGGTGGTCAGCGGTGAGATCACCATCGAGGTGAAGGTGAGAAATGTGTGGGGGGTCGAGAGGGCAAAATCAACCGTGATCAGCGGCGGAATCGAGTGGTTGAGAAATGGTTCCATCAGCGCCGAAGATTTCTCCTGTGTTCGAATCGATCCCGGCGAGTCATGCAGTGGTGTGATTGCGGTTGTGAATACCGGTAATTTTGATGACTCATTCGTACTTGAATTGGTCGAAAGTCCAGAATGGGTTCCCAACCCAATTCAATCGAGTGGGGTTTCGGTCCCGCTCGGCGGTACAAGTATTGCTATAACCTATGAATTGGCGATAAACAGCAGCACGCCAGCATTCTCAACCGGCAAGGTAATCTATCAACTCAGGTTAGAGAATTCACAAACCATCGTCGACACCTTGGAGATAGATATCGAGGTTGCACCGGTGGTCGAATGGGAGATCTTGGAGATAACCCAAGATGCTCAAAATGGACGCCTATCTGTACAGTACGTCATCAGCAATATTGGCAATGGCTTGGATGGAATAACCGTGGTGATGGTAGTCAGCCATGGCCCCGAACAGGGGGTCATACCACCTGAAGAAGCGGAATATGACGGTGAACTGCTCGGATTACATTCTTTTTCGCAGAATAATATCGCGATCGGTGAGAGATATACGTTCAGAGCCTGGACTGACATCCCTGACGACGAGCCGGAAAACGGCACAATCTGGTTGAATATGACGATGCGAAGTACCCTTGATCCCGGCATCTCCCTATCCCACAGCGCCAATGCAACTTTTATCGGTCTCCCCTATCAGCCGCGCGCAACAGATGAAGGATTCACCATCGACTGGGGAGAATTACGCTCCTCGGTTGTCAATGTCTGGAACTCCTATGCCTATACGCTGATGGCGGTCACCATCGCCGGCATCAGCATCCATCTGGCCTTGAAACGACGTCTGAAAATGAATCAGCAACAAAGGGAAGAGAAGGAAAAATATGCACAGAGTACAACCCCAGAACAGCCCGAGGAGTGGTTACAACGTTTTGAAGATGGGGGGGAGGTTCCGGTTGTCATCCCGCAGAGTCCCGAGGTCAGCAAAGAGGCCTTCGTCGCCGGTTTCAGAAATACCGGAGGGCAACCATCGCCTTCCAGTGAACCGGTGGAAAAGGAATTATTCGGTGCCGCCGCAACCGTCCTTGACCACCACGACGGGGAGCGGATGAGTGGGGTTCTAGAGGATGTTTCAGAGTTGATTGATGAACGCGTGGTGACTCCCCATCCGGCAAATGTAGAGCTTACTGCAATCGATGTCGGCACCGGACGAACCCAAAGGAAAGACCCTCGGGGGTTGATGGCTAAATCTGAAAATATCCCCCTCCCGAGTAAGGAAGACCGCACTGAGAAAGACTTGGATGGGGAACTAGACCTGTGAGTGGAATGTGGTTGATAGGGGTTGATGAAGCGGGCCGAGGGCCGGTTCTCGGACCCTTGGTTGTAACGGCATTCGCCCTGCCCAAAGACGATGTTTCGCTTCTGGTCGAGGCCGGAGTCAAAGATAGTAAGCAGCTGTCACCAGATAAACGAGAGCAATTATTCAAATGGATCCGCACCACCGCAGCGGAGCGAGGATGGCAATTTAAAATTCACAAGTCCAGCCCTGCTTCAATCGATATTGCGATGGCATTGGAGACCTTGAATGAGCACGAAGTTGCTCTTTTTGCTCACTGTGTGAGTCACCTGGAATGCGGCGAGGAAGGGGGTATACTACAATTGGATGCTTGTGATGTGAATGCTGAACGGTTCGGAAACAAGGTTGGACTGAAACTGAGCTCTTGGCTTGAATCTGGAGAATGGGATATAGATAGCCGTCATGGTGGCGACGATATTTTTCCCGCAGTTGCCGCCGCCAGTATTATCGCTAAAGTTGAAAGGGACCGGGCTATTGAAGAGATAGAGCTTGAAATCGGCTTCCCAATAGGCTCCGGATATACCTCTGATAATACCACTCAGCAGGCCATTACCAAACTTCTCAATGGTCATAGACCTCATCCCCAATTGCGCTGGAGGTGGGAGACTGTGAAGAGAGCATGGAATGAACTGGGCAAGGGTGACGTGCCGAACAGAGAATATGGTGATGGCGAGGAACCGAAACCCTCACAACAAACATTGTGGTGAGGAATACCTCGGCGGGGTTCAAGAAGGGATGGCCGGTAGAAGGATACATGGATTGGCACTGCGACGAGAAAACCTCGGCGCTTTTCCGCCATTATTCACTGCAAAATGCGCTTGAATATGATGGTGACGGGAAAGTCGGCTCGGTAATCGGTCGCATCATGGCAGAACGACCCGACCTGCGCCAACACGGCGAGCTGATTTCAGCAATGTTGGCTGCTGAAGTAAAGACCGCTAATGATTTGGTAAAATCCTCCGGGCTCGGCCACCTCCGCTCTATCCTTGAAACCGAGGCCCCGCATCTTCTCGCCAAACGCAGCAAAGAAAGAAGAGAAGGATTGCCGCCATTGCCAAACGCCATTGAAGGTGAGGTGGTGCTGCGTTTCGCACCGAACCCGAATGGACCTCTATCTCTCGGCCATGGCCGTGGAGTGGTGATCAATGCCGAATACGCAAAACTGCATGACGGTGAATTGATTCTGCGATTTGATGATACCGATACCAGTAGGAAACCGCCGCTGCCGGAGGCCTACGCCCAGATAGCAGAGGAGGTCGAATGGCTGGCTGGCTTCCCCCCTCATCGCACCATTTTCGCCAGTGACAGAATCGAGACATATTACGAATATGCCGAAGAAATCATCTCCGAAGGTGGTGCTTACGTCTGTAATTGTAGTGGCGATGATTTCAAATTATTCCGCCAACAAAAAACCGAATGCCCTTGCCGTGGTCTCGATGAAAGGGAAAATCTTTCTCGCTGGAAGCAAATGCTGGAACCGGATTCAATTCCCGGCAGCGCGGTGGTACGCATCAAGACTGAGATGGGACTGAAGAATCCGGCCTTGCGAGATTGGCCGGCACTAAGAATCCAAGACACCACGGCACATCCTCATCCTCGGCCTGAAATCGGCAGCAGATTTCGGGTTTGGCCACTGCTTGATTTCCAATCTGCCATCGAAGACCACCTGCAGGGGGTTACGCACATCATACGCGGCAAGGACTTGATGGATTCAACCCGAAAACAGATGCTGTTGTACGAGAAATATGGCTGGAACTATCCTGAAACGATTTATTGGGGTCGGGTGAAAATCCACGAATTCGGTGGATTCTCGACCTCGGGGATGCGGCGCGCCATCGAGGCCGGTGAATGGACCGGTTGGGATGACCCGAGGCTGCCGACGATCGCCACCATGCAGCGGCGTGGAATTCAACCCCGGGCTTTACGAAAATTCTGGATTGAACTCGGGCTGACGCAAAAGGATATCGCGGTATCGCTGGCAACGTTGTATTCACACAATCGCAAGATTATTGATAGTACCACACCGCGCTTGTCATTCGTACGCGACCCGGTTGAAATCGAGTTGTCCAGCGCAGACTGCGACCCTCAATCCGAGATAAGCATCGCCTCGCATCCGAGTAGTGATTTAGGGCAGAGAACAATCGAAATCATCTGGAGAGATGATTCCACTGAAGTTATTGTCGAGCGGTCAGACCTGGAGTCCCACGACTCAGGTCTGAGGCTGAAGGAATGGTGCGACATTTCCCCCCCCACCGACGGCCAAAGTTCAATGCTATCTCTCAATGCTCAAGGCGACTATCCGATAATTCATTGGTTACCAACCAATTCACCACCGGCAATACTACTCAAACCAGAGGGTGATGAACTAGACATCATATCCGGGAATCTGGAGGTGAATACTCATCCTGTAGGAACGATTGTCCAATTGGAGAGGGTGGGTTATGCCAGGATCGAGGCCGATGATGAAGACGGGGGGAAGGTCTTGATTCACCTGCACGATTAATCACCCACCACCGGATTCGTGACGATTATACCGGATCTGGAATCTCAATATGACCCTGTTTGCGCGAATCATGAATCGAAGGCCACCAGATTCGCCTGTATGCTCGGCCTTTGAAATGTGGGTTGACTTGGGTTTTAATCAATTTACGCGTTGCCCACTTGACGGCTCGGGCAAAACGCTCATCTGAAAATCTTTGTTCTGTATTGTTGATTCCAGATGCATAAATGCTCCCAACGCAGTTTCATCTTCTTTTGCCGTCATGCTTGAGCACCGAATTCCACCATCCACGAAACATTGTGAAGGGTGCGAACGCTCAATCGCTCATCTGCAGTGCTTCACGGTAATCATTGGGTGAGAAATAACCGGCGAAGTCACCGGCATCATCGACCGCGAGAATCGCGTGTGGTTTACGAGCCACGAGTTCAGGCTTCAAATCTTCAAGTTTATCACTCAGATTGACTTCCATCACATCCATATCCATATGCGTCCCACAAGATTCACCGTTCATGTCATCACCAGATGCGAGGGCTTTGAGTAATTGGATGCTGGTCAAGACACCTTTGGCTTTGGTATCATCGAGTACGACCAAAACCCCACGCGGCAGAGCGAGTAACTTATTGGCTGCATCAACCAGTGTCGCATCGAGGGCGATTGTATCGTGTTCATCGGACAATTCCAAGTCGGAGATGCGGACGCCGGTCATCAAGGCTGGGTCGTGGTTGTAGCATATCAATAGTTTCTGCCAGCGTGGACACATTGAAGCGAGGGAACCGTTTGGACATACCATGGCGATTGAGAAATTGCTCACGGGCTCAATCCGCGACCACATCTCGGAATTCATTCAGACCGAAGATTTGGTCCTGGATGCCATACGCGATATGATAAAGGATGAATTGAAGACCTACATACGCGGTCGGGTCGATGATGATGCAGAATTAAAAGCAGATATCAAGGAGGTGGTAAAGTACTACTTCAACGCCAAAGCAAGGTCACTATACGCTGAATTGAAGGCTAGTCATGTTGCAGCAAAACTCGGTCTTAGCCTATTACCAGATGATTTACGCGAAGAGGCATCAGGGGCTTTGGTCTCATTATTCGAGCGTGAATTAGGCGAAGTTCTCGACCGAGTTATCTGATTCGGAAAGCCCTTGTGGTGACGCCACAAGGGCGTCGCCTTCAAATGCGACTTAGGTGAGCGACATTCGAATTGCATGGCTAGGCTATCACCGACCTTTGCGATGTTAGCATTGATTCTGCTCGCATCTGCATTCCCAATGGTAAATTCGGAAAGTACCTCCGAAGAAACGGTTAGGATGTGTTGCTCGGCAGGAGAATATGACCTCCACCTCATCGGCAGGGATTCCACTGCGGGCCTGACTCCGTTCGATGATGAGTTGGGGGAAGAGGAGCGGGTATTAATCGAAAATGCCGTCACCCAATTGGCCGAGATACACAGTTGGGATTATTCTCCAGGATGGGGTGGGTCGTATCCAGATAGTACTTGGCAATTCTCACTTCCATACGAGGTGAATAATGCTGCGGGAATCGAAATAAATGCAACGGTTGTCGTCACCATCGGTTCACGAACGTACGAGGGCTATAGTGGACCCGGAAACACTTACCTCCCCGCAGGCTCTTCGACCATTCTTGAAATTCCCGTCAACGTCGATGCGGGAAATATGGGAGGTACCGGTACAGTTTCCGTCAGCCTTCGGGTCCAGACCCTAGTATTCAGCCTACCCGGTACTGATGCAGGGGTTGAATTCATCTGGGGCACAGAGGATTATCATGGTTTCATTTCAGTTGAATTACCACTTCTCGACATTAACATGGCACCACCAATTGTAGAAGGTCGCTCGGTATTTCTGCAGATGCAATTCAGTTCGGGATTTGGTACCAAGATGGTCGGTTCTACCGAAATCACAGTTATCGCTGGTGGTACGACCATCTCGACCATGCCGGTGCTGGAGATTCAAGGGCAGGATATTCTCGCAACTTGGACTTGGCCAGTGGATTCTTCGCTCCCCGATGGCGATTATACCATCAACATCAGCCTGGTTGTGCAAGAAGGTGCGGCGCCATTCCAAGGTGAACTTCTCTGGAACCTCCAATTCGGTGAGGGTGATGGCGGTTCAGGCGGAGTTTATTATCCGAATGAAGAACCGCCGAAAACCGATGGTTCGGGGAGTAGGATGGATCTATTCATCACCGGGGAGTTGGGTGCCGACGGTGGTAGGTTGGTGTTCGCCCGAGAGACAAAACTGACATTCCATGATTCCGCCGCCCTATGGTTGCGCTGGGGACTGAATAATCTTGGCAATTCCAGTCTCGACAGCGATTCCAATTGGGCTATGTTTGTCGGCGGCGACGTGACCGACGAGATGCGCAATAACCGCCTGATCGATGATGTTGAGATTCGCGAGATGTCACAGCAACTTCAGTCCGGGCGGCTGATGACCTTTCTGGACAGTGGACTTTTTCTCGAGTCCGAGGAATTGCTTGGCGGTAGGTTCTCGGATTTCCAGACCATCGAAGTCCAAGTCGAAAACCATGGCGAAAATCGCATCCTGCACTCGCAGATTTCAATCGTCATCAGTACCACTCAGGTGATTGCCGATGACAAGCGATACACCTTAGTGCGTTCTTTCATCAAACCACAGACTCAAACCTACTGGAATGATGTAAGTCTGGAGGTCGAAATCACCAGCAGTGCTGGAACCTCATTTGCCAAGATTTACAAGGATTCATCAGGGGTTGATTTGAATACCGAGCATAAACGATTGGGCTCATCGGAATCATTGCGGGCAACGGCAGAGAATATCGACGTGGATTCCTCGATTTCCCTCAGTTTTCAGCCGACGAAAAATCCCCTCTACAGCCCCGGGGTGCTTCTCGGCATAGTCGTGGTAGGATTATCGGCGGCATTGCTCATCTCTTGGCGGATGAGTAAAAATAAATCCAGATTGGCGCTTTTCCTCGAGGTACCGCTCGCAATATTAGCGGGATTCGCATATGTTCTGGCCTACCCGATGGAAACACTGGTCATCATCACCGGTGGAACCGGGGGGTTATGGGTTATTACCGCGGCCATCTCTCCCCGCCGTCTCGATAGGATTGGTATACTCAAACTTGATGACCTGCCGGAGGTACCTACCATCGACTGTCCCAAGTGTTCGACCTCTAATCCGATAACCACTTCCAAGCGCCCGACAAGGTTACCTTGTGGTGGCTGTGGTGTAATCCTGAAAATTATTGAATAATCACAGGTGACCGTCTGAAATCAAGGCGTCGAGACGCGCCATGGAATGACCGATTGAATCTTCATTTGGCCAATTTACAACCTCATGATGAAGCATCGAAGCGAGGTCGGACGGCCACGTGCCAGCAGTGAGGCGATGCCAACCCAACTCCTCAATCCTCGGAGCTGACTGCCCGGAGGTGCGCACCACCGTCATCATCAATTCTGACAACGCACTTGAGCGCAGGTGGTGGTCCATAGTCGGCCAAGCCTTGCGCAGTCTCTTCAAAGCCCGAGCAGACAAGCCCGGCAACTCATCCTCGGCCACCATCTCGACCTCGGGCAAGGGCAGGATTCGAACGCTTCCCTCATCCTTGAGATGATCACGTAATCTCGTCCATACCGGGTCATAGACTTGATCCAGGGTGTCTCGTAACCACTGCCCGGCACAGGCCCAACCCCGCAGTCTTCGCACCCTTTGGCCATCGGCAGCCAGAAGGGCTGCCACAGCAGCCGCCTGAGAGGTTGATTCCAATACCCCGGTTCTGGTCTTCATATCGTGGCCCATCACCGAGTCAACCGACACCTCACCGAGGACCAATACCTGTGAATCGGAATCCCAGGAGGTCTCACAATCTTCGCTGATGATGATACAAGAATTACACGATTGGTCTTTCTTATCGGATATCTGACGCCGGTAGGCGAGGCTGGAATCGAGGGCCGCTGCCTCGATGTGGGCCATTCCCAGAATGCCGGTCAAGGTCGGTTCGCATATCAGGGTGAGAGAGGGTGCGCCCGCTAATACCTCAGTGGCACTGAGTATTATCTCGGCAACCGGCGCGAATAGGTCGAGCTTCAGCAATGAGTGCAACCGCAATCCCCCCTTCGACATCGGCGAGGGGTAGGGGATTCATCAAAAATGCGGACATTCACTCTTGAAGGCCGCTATGTATTGAGACGCATATTACGGTCGCCCAGACTTGCTGAGCCGGAAGGTGAGCACTGGACTGAAGCGTAGCCGAGTGAAATGCGAAGGAAGGTGCTCACAACAACGGCGCGATATGAAACGCGCGCGCCAATTTCACTCGTGACGTAATTCCGGGCCACTGCTCACTACTGAATACGCCCTTGAGTTTCGCACTCGTATTCTGGCGTTTAATCCACTTGAGGGCTCGGGCAAGACGCTCATCTAATCGCGATTATAGATTATTGCTGAATATTGCTCAAAAAAAACAATTCTCTTCACTTTGCCCTCGCGGCGCCTGTGGCGCGGGACGACATACGTATTGTTCGGTCGCCCTCACTCAACCATCAGGCGAACCTGGTCGCGCTTGTACTTCCAAGCCGCATCGAGTTGCCCCTTGGTTTGATAGTAGTTGGCCAGACGGCGAATCTTTGACTCGATTAGATGTAGTGAACGAGCATTGTGCAAGTCTTTGCGGTTGGTGGTGAGGTGATCAATGATTATTACCGCCTTGCGCATCAAATTCATCATATCCTCGGGATAAACGCTGGGCTTGCCCTTCTCGACGATTACTTGGGCGATACGACGTCCCAACACAGAACGAGGGTTTGGTACCGCATGCTGGTCTCTCAGGATGGTGCCGATCATAGCGCTAGAGTGACCCTTGGCATGGAGATTCAATACCAACTCTTCAACCTCTTCCTTATCTGAATTTGACCACTCTGGCAAGTCCTCTAGATGTGGCTTGGTAGAGCCTGATTTTCCCTTGCGATGAGAGTACATACGTGCCATAGGTTCACCTTGAGCGAGCCGCCGACTCGCTCCCCCTTGATAACCGCTTTGCTTGGTGGGATAATAACAAGGTTAAGGAAACCCCCTATTTCGCCGCCGGAAGACGGTGATGAGAACGGGCCAGACGACCGGGGCTATTTGGCCAGGCACCCCCGGGGGCCGAGGCGCGAGCCGAGCCGATCAACTCACCATCCCGGAGCACCAATAAGTCAGCACCCACCCGTATTGAGGGATCGTAATCAACCACCATATGAGAAAAAATATCTCCTGACCACGAACCTTCATGGGAGATTTCAACCACGGGTAGAGAATCGTGCTCGTGCAGTATAGGCAGTGAGGATTTAGTCAATGAAAGAGCACCACGCTCCGGATTCCATTGCGCCAACTGCACCTCGCCGAGCATCAGTTTGTGGCGCGGCGGACGGCCGACAATCCTCAACCCCTCCATCCACTCATCATTGCTCATCTGGCGACGAGCAGTCGAGCGGAATTCGGCCATGAGAATAGTGCTTCGTTTATGTGACCTCAAACCATTTTTCTCGCAAGATTCATCGACCGCATCACCAAGTCTCTCCAAAGATGCCGGCGCGGTCGCCGAATCCCCACGTCTGGTGTCGATTATCGGGATCGAAAGATTTGGAAATTCAATCCCACTATGGTTGATAACCACCTCGTATCCCTGTCGAGTTACGAACCTGTCGACCATTGACTCAATCCGCGCTAATTCATCAAAATCCCAATCTCCGGTGACCGGCACATCGTAATGACTTGCCGGCCAGATTCGCTCTAGGTCACGTGGCACCAGACCAAGAGGAGCGGTTACCATCACCTGATGAGGATTTGAATTACGGATATGTTCCAAGAAACGTCGGTGCGAGCGAGAGAAGCGATACGGCTTCCTCGCCGAGCAGGGTAGGAGGATGAGAACGGTATTCTGTTCCGGCGGGCAATGATAGTCTTCTTCGATGAATCGTATCCAGTCGAGTACCGCTGGGTCGCTCCGGCTGGCGAAGGTATTGCACTGTAATCCGGTACCTTGAGGAACTACTGTCTCAAGGAATGTATGTTCACTTTCAGCGGTTATTCTGTCATGGTAGCGCAGGTGCTCGACCAAGCGTGGTGAATTGGCGATTCGCTTCTCGACCAGGTCTCTCAGAGTGCCATCGCGCAACGCCCGCCTGACATTTGCCAGTTCCGAGGCCCAATGGCTGGTCATAGAGGCCGCATCGGCCACTTCACCCAATGTTTCCTCAGGCATTCTTGGCCCTTCTGGAGTAAGCATCGCACCGAGCGAATGAGCCTGTCGAGAGCGGCACAGGTCGAAAATGTCGACACCCATCCACACCAGCACCGCGGCATTATCTGGGCCACCTAGCCCTGGCGTCCACAGCAATGCCCCGGGGAAGCGTAAGCGGATGGTATGCAATGCCTCGGCGAGAAGGGAGGGTCGGGAGGCGAGTTGCAGGGCATCCGATAACACGAGGACCTGAGGGTTCAAATCGGCGTTCAACAGTTCTGTGTCATGACAGATTCTCTGCCATGAAATCGGTAGTAAAGCGCCATCCCCACCGACTTCGCCAACATCAGCCTCCTCAAGGCTGGGGGGCAATACATGGCCGATAGCGCTCTCCCACTTGGGTGCAATCTCGGTAAACGGAGGTGATAGGCACAATTTTGCGGCAAATGTCATAGTGGCTGGAATCGCGTCGTCCTGGGAACAAGAAAATGGTGCTATTTCCATTGCCACCTCAGGGTCACCCTCAAGGCTTACCATACAGGGTGTGTAGGCAGAAGGACACTTTCTATCGCCCAATCCCATCAATCTGGCATGACGCCAGCGAGAAACGGTAACCATACCAAGGTATGCATCGGCCATATGATGCCGTCACGGTTCACCTCTTCAATGATTTGAAAACCGATAGGCTCGCCCGAGGTGCCATGGATTCGCCCCCGGCATACGCCTCAAGGTGGATTCCGACCCTGTTGGTCATGCTTTTGCTTTCCTCGACAGCACCCGGGGAAGTCGGTGCCGAAGCGGTTGATGGCCCAGAGGATGGCTACTTCTTTTTCGGCCAAGACTTCTTGATGATTGCCCAGCAGACAAATGGCCTGCAGAAAATCACTTTCCTCGAAGGTGAGGTGTGGATTGAAGTTCATTGTGGCGCACAATGTGCAGATTTGACCATCAATCTGACCGACTCAAGCGGGGCTTTCATCGAAGGTGTGCAATCTGGCGAGTTCATTACCTTGAGTGGCGGTGTTAGTGCCGGAAATGCTAGCATCAGAGCCTCGACAACCGGCATTCAATTTGCTGAATTACAATCGGTATTGCCGCTCGGCAAGTGGGAAGAAATTGACCATCCGGATTCTATTCCAATGCCAGGAAGTGATGCCAGCTCATTCAATCTCCTCGACATCTCCGATTCACGTCACCCATTGGCTCAATCTCAGGTCTGGAGTGGAGACTACCTCTGGTCAGTCGAACCAGATTGGGTAAACGGCAGTATCGCCGGTGCCGATGATGTCGACATACTACATTTTGCGGCGGAGACGGGAGATGTATTCGAGGTCTGGCTCGAACACAGTAGTCTGGCGCTAGACGTTGTTGCTATCAGTCGTAGTTCACAGACTCTGAACACAGTGGGAGAAATCTCCATCGCCGCCAATACCAGTATTGGAGGGGGGAATTACAAGATTCTAGTCGGGGCTGGCAACGACGAGGAATTCTGGCTGAAAATCAGTAGCGAAGAAGTTGTTGGCGGATTATATTCACTGCGTATTTCCCGGCACGTCGCCGCCAATGAATATAATGACAGTTTTGAATTTCCTGAAAGTCAATCATCATCGGTAGATGAACACGCCATCGAAGTGAATTCCGGGTGGGCGGTTGCCCAGGGCTGGTTGAGTGCGGTCGAAGGTGAAGAAGATTGTATTATCCTAGAGACCCAGCATGGCAGTGATGGTGTGAATGACGTGCAAGAAGCTCGCGGATTCATCGCCTTTTCGGCAAATATTTCGACCAATGTCTCCTACTATCTCGATGGTTCATGGATTCATATTAGTGAATATTATGAGAATTTCAGCAACCCAAATAACACCTCTGTTGCAATTTATTCTCCAACCGGAACCACCGCCCTGAGATATTGCCTCTCGAGCGAGGAAGTAACCTCTTGGGTCGCATCATTCTACACCGTGAATGTCAGTGATAGCCCCGGTCAATTGCCGAGTGGTTCAGAGATGCTGAAAGATAGCTGGCAACATCTTGAATTAAACGCCACTACTCACGGTGAATTAGTCGCCTCGATTTACGATTCCACCGACCTGTTATGGTTTGAAGTTCTGGGCTGGCCTGAATCAGAATTTCTCATTCGTATTTCAATCAACAACCCCGGAACTGAGCCAATCCGCGTCACTCTACAAGAAATAAATTGGGCCAATCGGGCGGTCAGCAAATCGACCAACACCACAATCGAAGGAATGCAGAATAAAGATTTGACGATGAAGGTTGGGCCGGGAATACATACCGTGAAAATTGAGCACCTGAGGCTGATACAAGATGGTGGTACGTGGCAATGGGGAGGTGAGCCAAACATCTCCAGCATCACATATCAAATTTACACCACTGTCGTCCAAACCGAGAAAGGCGAGGAGCCCTGGTTTGAAGCCGATCCAGCGGTTGCCGAAGCATCACAAAAACTTCTCTTGTTCTTCGGTATTTGTCTCGCCCTGCCGTTCGTATGGGTGGTGCTGAAACAACGCGCCAGCAATAAGGCGGCACAGGGATTAATCGGTAAGAAGGATAGATTGGCGCACCTGTTGGAATTACTCGCCAAAGGAGAAGTTTTCCAGGCCCGTGCAGACCTATCTACCAATCTAAGAATCATTTCTAACCTGACCTGGGAAGAAGGGATTGCAGTTTGGGGCAAACCCGACCTCCACCATCGTACCGGTGCGGTTGATTTGGCGGCATGGCGACTCGATGCCCGTCTCGGCAAAAAAGGAGGGATTCCGATTCTAGTCGGAGTGCACGTGGTCGAGGATACTTGGGAAGTGGTCGGCCTGCGTTGCGAAGCTCCCGAGGGGATGGCTTGGAAGATTATCAGGGCCGAGCCCAGACTGCTGTTCAGGCAAGATGAGTTATTCCTGGACCAGTTGCATCAGGGTACGAGAACCTTCATCGAAATGGAAATCATCGGCGATGGCAGTGGAATCGAGTTCAGCCTGTCGGGCACGGTAAAGGGCAAGCCGTGCGCGATGAAAACCCCGAGCGCGATGATGATGATGGCCGAAGAGGAATAATCAGCCATTTCGGCGACGATCTTCGGCCTCACTACGCACACTTCGCTCGACATCAGCAGCTGATATTGACAGGGATTCGCCCAGATCTTCTAACGCCTTCCTGGCAATCTTGTCGAATTTTTTCGGCATATGTAATTTGAGCAATATCACAACTGAGCCCCTGTGCCCTCGCCGATTGGCCAGGCCGCGCCCACGTATCTCGATGGTTTGGCCTGCGGATGAGCCCTTGGGAATATCAATCACCAATTCCTTACCATCGATGTGAGCGAGACTAACCTTGGCCCCTAATGCCAGATCGGGGAATCCCACCGGCAGTGACATGATCAAATCTGCGCCATCTCTCTCAAACCATGGGTGCGCCTCAACCTCTAATTGAATTATCAAGTCACCAGAATCCCCCCCACCTTGCGGTGCTGGCTCTCCCCTGCCGCGCATTCGCAATCTGGTGCCACTCTCGGCACCAGCGGGAATGTCAAAGCGTATCTTCTGCTTTCGGGTCTCGCGACCATCACCGCGGCAATTGCGGCATGGCTTATCGACGATCGAACCTTTACCTGAGCATTCTCGGCACTGTTGGGTCGATTGATTAACCATGAATGGGCCGACCTGTTGGCGCACCGTGACCGAACCTCTGCCACCGCATACGGTGCAATGTCTGGTCTTGGACGGGTCCTGCGCACCGGTGCCATCACAGGTGGCACAATCATCTAGAAGGTTGAGTTCCAACTCCTCGCTCCTACCTTCGACAATCGCCGCAAAAGGTATTTTATGGCGCAAAAGAACATCACTACCTCTACTGTTGCGCCGGCGCTGACCGCCACCGAAGAATGAGGAGAAGATATCGTTAAGATCACCGGAGAAGATATCTTCAAAATTCATATGGAATCCTTGAAATCCACCACTGCCACCGCCACTCAACCCTTGGTGCCCATAACGGTCGTAGACCTGACGCTTCTCTGAATCTGATAATATTGCATATGCCTCTTGAATTTCCTTGAATCTATCTTCCGCATCTTTGGCATCAGACTTGTCCGGGTGATACTTTCTCGCAAGGCTACGGAAGGCCTTCTTGAGTTCGCCACCATCAGCCTGCTGGCTCACTCCGAGGACTTCGTAGTAGTCCCGCTTGGTCGACATCATCTGCCTCGGAGTGCGGATGACTCAAGAACGCTACGATTGCCCGCACTACAATCTTGTTCCACATTGTTCGCAATATCTGGTCTCGGCGGGATTACTGAATCCGCATTCAGTACAGCGATTAATTGCATAGCCACTGCTCGCCACACCGGTTCCGGTAGGGTCGTATGAAGCAGTTTGACCACTCGATGAAGGGGTTGCCAAAGAGGCTAGCGATTCAATTGAATCCGACCCGGTACCATAGATTACAGCAACCTGAGGGTCGACTTGAATCGGTTCGGGACGAGGCTGTGATTCGGGACTCGGCACTGCCGCGGGCTCGCCACCGATGGTGAGAGAGGGGTCATAAGACTTCACCGATTCCACAGTATCCGGTTTCACCGGATGGACTGGTTCCGACGACTCAGCCTCTGCCTCTACCTTTTTCCTCTGCGTAACCCTACTACCGAACCAATCGAGCAGACGATCCATCGCGCCCTTTCTGCGGACAACTCCTGAAGTGGCTTCGACCGCTTCGTAATCATAGGTATCCTGTCCAGAAACCCTACGGGTGGATTTGACCACATGGTCTTGCTCGACCAAGAGGTTTATTTCCGCGCCATCATTTTCTTCAGTGATTTCTGCAGTCTCTCTTTCTGAAGCCAAACTACCAGCCGCACCCCTCAATGCAACCTCTCCTTCTTCCCCAAGACCGGTGGGGACCGCGACATCGGTTTCCCAGACCCCACGATCCTCAGCACGAATGTGGCCATTGACAGATTGCATGGCCTTTTGCCGCTGCCATTCATAATCACGCACAGTTCTCGAACGCGAGTACAGAACATACCCCAGCCCCAATGCTGCGGCATATATCATCCACTCAAGATACCATGAATCTGCTAACAATAATTGCAGTGGAGTGAGGATACGGATGAGCATTATCATCACTAGAAGAGGAACCAGCAACAAAGCCCAGGAAGTGGCACTGTTTTTCCTCACCATGGATGGGTGCTAATGTTTGAATTGTTGAAGGTTATCCCATTAAACCCACCCATGCATCATCTATCGGTGAAATCGCCAGCTCGCCGGAAGGTCGAAGACAACAGCCCCAAGGTGAAGAAAACATGGAGTATCAGCAAGCATAACGGCAGACCGAGCAACAGGCTGGGCCGGCGCTGCGAAATAGTTCCCCGGAGACCTTCCAAAGTTAGAGCGAAAGCATAGGCCAAGACGGGATAATACCAATATTCGAAGGCAAATATCAGCAACGACAATGTCAGTACTATTCCCAAGGCAGGGAGTATCTCACGAATCGAACCACGTTCGGGATGGCGCTTCAAACTCTCCATCCGCCACGCGCCATAACGCCAGGACATTTTGATGAAAGTGGACATAGTGCGACGTTTTCTCATATTTATATGACTGATGTCACTACGCCATAACTGCCAGTTCTTTTTCAGCAGGCGCATCGAAAGGTCACTGTCCTGAGAGGTATGAAATCTTTCATCCCAACCCCCTACCGCCTCAAGTGCTTCACGGCGATGAATGACGAAAGCGGGGATATGGTGCTTTTCGCGCCCATTGAATTGAGCGAATTGACCACCGCTATTACCCAATGGTGAGACCAGAGCCGCTTCCACCCACCTTCCGAACATTCGGATATTCTGTTCATCCGACCTCACCAAAGTGCCGATTCCGGCTATTTTTTTTCCTTCTTCGGCCTCTATGTCGAGCAGGTCGGCAATCCGTGATTCAATGTGGTCAGCGGGGATGTGGGCATGGGCAATCATCTCAAAGATGAGGTCGGCGGTGCCGTCGAGATGCTGTAAAGCGATATTTCTCGCCTGTGGAGTATACTTCCCGGGGTTGTCGAGTAATTCGATGACCGGTTGGTCTTCAACCGCCTCGTCAATCAGACTCTCAACCACGCCCAGAGTGCCATCGGTACTACCGCCATCGACGATGATGATACGGTGGTATTTGGCCGGGTAAGTTTGCTTAAGCAGGCTCTTGATGCACCTTGTGATGCCATCTACCTCGTTAAGGGTGGGGATGACCGTCGCCACCCTTTGCACTTCACCCATATGCTCCCAACCACCACTACTCTTGTAAGATATCCGATAAGAAAATATTGCGGCAACGGTTAATTGCGGTTATGACCTGTGGCGAACATGACGAGAGTCGACGGCATTGGTCAAGGAATAGAGGTTGCAGTGTCAACCACCATCGCACCAGGAGAAAGTTATGCCCTCGTGGTTGAGTCGGTGCGTAATATCTTCCCCGATTTTCCCGATTCAACCCCGGAACTCGTCGCGTCATTTCCCTGCGAAAACAATAATATCACCCTTAAGTACGAAGGTCTATCATTGGCAAATTTCCTTGGTATGGCAGCGCAACAACGGGTCCTCGACACCGCTTTGGACTCGATGAGCAAGCATCTGGATGACGACAGAAGTACGTTTACGATATCGCGTCAGGCCGCATTGGCTGAAAAAATTTCTTTTTGCCGACTCGGTGAGAGCGTTTTAGGTGGCATCATTACAATAAAAATAGAGGGATTACAGTTAGCCGAGTGGATCGAAGAGGCAACTTGGCATCCAGGGCGTGATGAGGTCCCCCGAAAGGTTCGCGATGACTTCAGCATGGGAGATGATGGTGAGCCGACTACCTGGCTTGACTAGCGAATTTCTCGGCGACGATTGAGATCATCGGAAGATCAGCCTCTATCCACTCCGCATCTTCCAATTCTTCCACCTCTAACCATCGTTTTTCGTCGTGAACACTGAGAGAAATATCTCCCGAAACCCAAGCGACCTCCCACGTGTGTAATTCCAAAACGACCGCGCCCGACTGAACACGGTGGACACAAAGAGGTCTAATCGGCTCAATCGTCAGACCCAATTCCTCCAACAACTCCCTCTTTAGGCAAGCAGGGATATCCTCTCCCACTTCCAACTTCCCTCCGGGGAATTCCCATTCTCCGGCAAATACCTCTCCAGGTGAGCGCCGGCACGATAGTAACCTGCCGCTAGCATCGCTCAAAACACCGGCAGCAACGCTTAGAATCGGCCGATTGACCATCCATGCCGCAACTTCCTCAACCACTTTCACCTGATTGTCCAAACCTAGTTTTTCTTCACTGGGAAGGTGGAGAAAGACGGTTGGCAGTTGCCGTCCAAGTCGGTCGCGGGCATCGGCTCGATAGAGTGCACAGAGTGTCTGAGCATAGGTTTCGTTGCAAATAAATGACCCTGCGTCCGAGGAAAGCGTGACTTTGGTTGAAAATGAATCAAGAGGGATTCGGTTGGTGGCAACAGTTGCATTCCACACTTCGGGACCGCCATCAATAATCACCTCAGAGGAACTTTGCCGCCCAAAATTATCGGGGCTTGAAAAATCACGCCGATTTGCGGCCATCATCTCAAGGCGCGGGTGATCGCAGGACTCACATAATCCCAGATGAATGATGGCCTGCCAATCTGGCACCGCATCGCCCCGCAACTCTTTCGCTACTGACACAGTACCTTGCGCATCGACAGATAGCACTCTATGTTGCCACATGATCGAGGTGTCATTTCCACCATCAACGATAATTTCACCTCGCTGGTCACAGCGAGGCAGACTTGGAGCAACCATAGAAAAAGACCGGCGCTGACCCAGGATCTCAGCCACCTGCATCGAAACATTGCACTGGTGTTTGCCAAACGGCTCAAAGCCTGTCACCAATACTGAGAGGGGTTGCACAACCATGCGAAAGGTATTGGGCACAACATCATTAGGGTGCGGCTAGTAGAGATTTTCACTTACGGATGAAATGAACAAATGTTCAAACCACCATTGATGGAGTACTTTGAGGCGAAGGATTGATGCGGAAAGTACCAGACCAAGGAGTGGTGAGGGTTGATGGGCGAGGCTGAGGAAATAGTCGTGCGCCTACCACAGAAGAAAATCGACAAGAGCAACGTGCTGAAAGTCATCTGGCTGCAAATAACCTCAGGAATCGGGCTATGGGGCTCATTCAAGCCGATTATCGCCATCATCGTCGCCATGATCCCATTCCTATTCCTAGGCCAACACTTCAACCGCGAACATCGCCGCGCAGGTGACTGGACGTTGTTACAAATCCCACTTATCTTCACCGTTTTCTTCTGGATCGGCCTATATCTCTGGTCAATTTTCGATGCCTGGATGGTAGCGACTCAAAGTGTCAAGGCGGCACATAATGAGCGGCGAACGGCAACCTAGAAACCATCGGATAATTCAATCGGGCTGAACAACTGACCGACAGAAGAGGTGTTGGACAATTGAATTCGGGCAATTCTCTCCCACTCTCGAATCACCAGCAAGGCATCGTAGAGCGGGGTGGAGTGCTCATTTATCGCGGTGCGTATCACGGTGTCAAAAATATCCATCCGGTCAGCATCTACCATCTTCAATAGCCGTTCGGGGTCGATTTGTGCGCCCTCCACCTCTTCTGCTGTGGATGACTCCAGTGGCATAGGCTGAAGTATTTCAGCCGGTAATTCTTCTCCATTCTGTTGGGCATGAATCTGTAATTCGCCGACCAATGCCTTGGTATATTTCTGCAGCACCAGACTTACTTCTATCAGGGGAATCGATAATTGTCTGGTGATGGCAACCATCTGCTGCTGCAGAAAGAGTGCCCCCGCGGCATCCGTATCAGACATTTTCTGCCACTCTGTCTACTTATCAGCGCGTGCATCGAGCCATTTCTGCCCATAGTGTTCCCACTGTCCCTCGTCCCAACCTTGTGGTAGACCGGTCTCAGGAATCGGTGGGGCGTTATGTGCTGCTGAAGCAGGAGGTGTAACTGGTGTTGCCGCGGCGACAACCGCACCACCGAAGATATGCGCTGGAGGTGGGGCTGGATGTGGCAATTGAGTGGTGGATGACAATGGTCCGGGCTGACCGGAAACTGCCTCCGAGGGAGTATGGACTAGGGCGCCAGGGGAAAAACCCGGCGGCAGGGCAGGTGTGTCCTTGCCGGCCATTTCGGCTGCTACTTCTTCGGTCTGATCGAGTATCTCCTCCTCGTCCTCGGCCATGACCTTACGATACAAAACCATCATCCAGACACCGTACGACGCGGACATCAGCATGACGAGATAAAGCACCACCGCCATCTTGGAACTGGATACCTGACTACTTACCGCACTCCAATCCCGATTTACTTCCTCGGTTATCAGTAGTGGTGTAAGGGTAATCCGGTCCAATTCCATATTACCGTCCAGCATTCTCAGACGGAAACTCCGGGTGCCATCATCCATCCCGCCACCAACTCCCCCCTCGACGTGATACTCAATGGCCGCGTGGAAGGGGAGAATTGATTCAACCTCCACTTCTGATTCACCGACGCCAACCCATGTTCCACCGAGGTTTTCTTCGAGGATGAAACGCACTTCACCCGGCTCTCCATTGAGGCTTTTCGCTTTGATGTTCAGGGTCACGGTCTGTCCGAGGGTGGGGCTTGGATCATCCCAATATATCGACGAAGTGGCATCTCGTAAATCGATTTGTGGGCCGTTCCAAACAAAACCCCAAGTTCCGAGTGGGTTGGATTCGGTATTTCCTGTGGCGATGAATGGGTTCCCAGCAGCATCACCGCCAGTGACCCATGCCGCCAGAGTATATGTTGGTAGCACTCTGGTGGCGCCAGCATCGGTCAGGTCAACCTCACCCAACCAAAGCATGGTGTCGTCCAGAATCAGATAATCATCCAAGGAAATACTGCCACGACTGACCTCGCTGGCACCGGCCTTCAAAACGTAGTGAAAAATTGCTGGATTTTTCAGGTTGAAGCCATTATCATCCATCGTCTCAAGGGTGATTGTAAGAGTTGATGCTTGGTTCAACGGAGCATTTCCACCTGAGACCACCGAAGCCAGTTTCACAGATTCGATCGATGGGGAATCACTATCGACGGCTAGTCGAAGCCGCGGCGAGGGATTGGTATTATCGGTAGCCAGCCCGGGGAGGTCGGACATCGAGGCATAGAGATCGAGATGACCACTCTTGACACTCGGAACGATGAAATCAAGGCTGAAATATCCACTTTCCTGTGGCCGGGTAAGCCAGGAATTCTCATAATCTCCAATCACTACATTGAATGCACCGCTAGGTGCTGGAGTCGAATCTTCGCTGAACATGATCCGCCCCGAGAATCGCAATACCTGACCGGCTCCAATCAATGATTCCCCCTCGCCACCGGTGTAATGATTTTTGCCGTTGCGCAATTCAATCGCGGTGATGTGACCTTGCTGATTGTCGAAGCGCAAATCATTATCCAAACTCCACCAATCATTGCCTAAGCCATCGGCCTTGGAGTGACAGGGCACATCCTCGATATCACTACAACTCCGGTCCCAGACCTCAAGTTTAGGAATGAATCTCTCAGCCCCATCTGTATCCCACTTTTCGGGAAACTCCCAAGTCAGTTGGAATCTCATATTGACCATTAGCAAAGTGTCATCTTCCGGGTCTATGGCGACCGCGCTATACAGATTACTGACGGCAATACCCGCGCCACCACTCTGAACATTCATAGTTGGATTTCCACCTTCCCCGATTGAGAAAGCCATCCAAATCGAAGTTTCATCATCATCGAAATCACCCGCCAAGGCCAATTGCAGACCAGCGATGTCATGCCAGCCGTTATCATCACTGAGTTGTAGCAGTAGATTGTATGGTATCCCTGGGTGGAGTGGTGAGTAATCATCATGCCCGACAATAGTGGAGTTGTCGATGACCAATAGTGGTTCAAACTCTTCTCTGATGTGATAATTCACTAACGAATTCGTCCAATCACACTCACCCGGAAGGTCTGGGCACACCGGACCCCCCCCCATCGCGACAGCATTGCTCTGCCCATCTTGGCCATCGACGTAGAAGGCTACCTTCTCGCCATGGATGAGCATCGAGTCATCAATCAAACCCTCGAAGATATTGATGCCGCCAGCCTGAGTATCAGGAGTGGTCAATACCTTGATGCGGTACTCGATTTCATCAGGCATGCCATCGAAGTCGGTATCGGAACAGAATTCATGGCGGCTGGTACAGCCCAACCAGTAGTTGAGATTAACCTGAGTTGGCGGGTCGACACTGTCCTGAATCACGATTGAAACCGCTTGACCACCGGGACTTGGCGGGCCCTTGTGTAACTCGGCGCCATCGACTGGGGTTGAGGATAACACCAGCGGGCTATTTCCATCCAATATCAGTCGAATCGTGTTGTAGATGGGATTTGCATAGTTTGAACCAATGCTCATATTATATGCTTCAACGATGAATTGCATTCCCCCGGGAGACGATTCCCTCGGGCTCTCAAAAGTCATCGAGTAGGCACCGTGGGATGGATTCGCTTCTTCATGCATCAATACCGCCTCATCGATCGGGTCTCCATCATAGGTCACGTTTTGTCCGATGATACGAAGCATGAATCGCCCGGCCTGCGGAGAGAGTTGTGTACCCTCGAAATGAATGCCTCCACTGAATGTCAAATTGTATCCACCGCGTACCCAATCGTGACTGAGAAGTTCACGTCCGGTCTCATCATATACCCGCATGCCATCGAGTTGAATGTCATTCTCGATCCGCAAGTCGAGGTTTTTACTCTCCCATGCGGTTACCGCCCGACCGAAATTATCGTCGACGGTCACCTTGGCTTCGATATTGTTGCCATCATCCCAAAGCCAACTTGACTGAATTGGGAAGCGTATTGAGATCACTCCGAAAATATCTTCGACCGAAGTACAATTAGCAGAGTCGAAAATCAGCCGACCTTCGCCTGAATCCACCAATGAACAATAATCATTTGCCAACCATTGCATCACAGAGCTATTTCCATTTGCATGGTCGATTCCCACCGATACCCTGTCGATGGAAGTAACGCCGTCGCCAGGTGTAACCCGCACCGTCAGAATCCTCCAATCACCATCGGGCGCCAACACTTCACCCTCTAGATTTGCATCGAGTACCCGGGTCAGCAGGCGATAGGAGATGTCGAGGTCGGTGAGGAGAATGCGGCCGCTCGAATGGGCTCGCACGGCTATTGGGATATCGGTGAAGCCTAGGCCGTTGTGTACCACATGGTCATTCATGGCCTGCACTAGGGTAGGAGATGTGGAAACCATAACTCCGACCTCCGAATCATCACTAGCCATAACACTGCTATCACCGAGGAAGGTAAGACCCTCCCACTCCCAAGTGCCGTCATCACCAATATCGAGTTCGACCCGGTCAGGGAAGCCCTCAAGGTAATCAAGAGTGAAGTAATCTACCATCGGTGTGAGAAGATTCGAATTACTCGTCAACTCAATTTTATAACGTAATATATTTCCATCATTGCTGAAATCGGTGTCAACTCCGTTCACTGCGACCCTCCAGGTTGTGCCATTATCGTTTGATACCCAAGCCGAGAAACCGGTTCCAGCAGGTGTATCCACCGACCAGGTCGGTTTTACCTTGCCCACCTCGGTTCCGGTTGGCAACGGTGAGGAAATCCATTCACCACTCTGCTGATAGGTCGTGGAATATTGAAGATTGACCCACCATGATACCGGGCTGGAACCAATCAACTGTAATTTCCACCGCAACTCCTTTCCGGGGTGAGAGAAGTGTATGGTGTAGTTACTTTCGACCGCTTCCCAATGGGTGCCGTTATCTGCACTCACCCAGTAGTCGACCCGGTCTCCGGTGGCGGTTGCGCTCCAGTGGGTTTCCATATTGACCGACAGAACATCAGCGGTGGTGATTATCGGCTCGCCGACCCAAGTAGAGGTGCCGGGAGCAGGATTGGTCGGGTAGGCCAAACCACTGCCATATTGACGATAGTATAGTGTCGTAGCCCCCCACGTGTACATCCCACAATCGACGGTATTGAGGCGCTCGCCATCGTAGGTCAAGCCATAACCGATTTGGGGAATCGTGCGGGTTCCCGCCTGCGCGACCAAGGAACTGGTCGAGCCAACCGCCCATGCATTCAGTACATCAGTAGTCGTCCATGATGAAGATGCATCACGGCAACGCATGAAGAATAGACTCCCGTGTACAGCCAAACCGCGTACCAATCCCCCCGACTTTCCACAATCATGAGTGCTAGACGACTGGTAGGTATACATGGACGAGCCGCGGCTGAACTGGCCATTGTCGTGGAAATCATATGATACTATTCTGCGCTGGCTATTATGCACCACCCAGATCTTTTCACTGACCCGATCATAGGCTATACCGGAGTAATCTCCGAAGGATGGCGAGATATCGTAGGAATCGACACAGGTCCAGATGTCGTCGTAGCGAATATCCATTACCACGATACGCTGATATTGAGTTTGGATGGAACTGCCATAATGATACCTGTATCCCGATAAAATACCGTACAACTTCTCGTCCGGGGTAACGGTCCAATCTCGGAATCCATACATGCCATAATACGTGTAACTATATACCGGCGGAAGGACACAGTTCGCCTGCTCAAGGGTTATCGTAGATTCGCGAGTTGCATTATTTGGCCACAGCCGCTCTACTACCTTAGAAAAGGAACTACCACTCCATTTTGACGAGAACAACCAATCATGATGCTTGAGAATTGCCCCTTGACTCTGTGAACTGAACGAATTACTAGACTGCTGCTGTTGCGGATTAAACCGGCCTTCAGATGAATTGCTGAGATGCGGCTGGACTATGGAATAAGAACCGTTATCCAGCCATGCTGAGGCAGCAGAGCCGGTGTCCTCGGCTGGACTATGACCAAAGAAATCACTCTGGTGTCCACCCATCGCCAAGGAAAGCGAATCCGACCGCACATCGGTTCCCGAGTAACTCCCAGTCCCCCATTCATCGCGAATATCCACTCCCACAGAAGACCAACCCGTCGATGAGGCACCTGATAATTTAACCTCAAAATCGATTACTTCGGCACCGATTGGCATCGCCACGATGGTGGTACGGTCGGGAGAAGAGCCCTGATACAGCGCCATCGAATCCGGAACTCCACCTTTGAAGGTGTAGAGATGTCTGGCCCCACCTCCAACTTCGGCATCTCGGACGACCTCGACCAGGACCGGAGCAGCAGAAGAAAACAACAATATCAAGAGAATTCCAACTACGAAACCTCGGGATGTATCCAACTTCACTCGCATCCGACCACTGTGGCCATTCACAGACAAGACTTCAACTCATCGATTGGCTGTCACAGCATCCCTATGATGCTGGAGGGGATTACGGGTTGCGGCCCGGGGTTGGATTCACAGTCAAGATCCTGTTGCCCGTGAATCGTAATGAATCGGCGATGAATCACCGCGCACACCGTCTACCTCATCCTCGGCTACTTCCCAGCCGTCGTGCAGCCAGTCACCATCGGTATCCCACTTTGTCGGGTCGGTCCCTTCGGCGGTGTGATCACCATCAATATCGAGATGCCACCAGCCATATTCCCTCTCACCGACGTTCAAACTCGGCGGACTATTGGGAGATGCGGCGTAATAGATATCCCACTGGTCGGTGATATCTCCTCGACACAGGTCGACGTCATTTGATGGGTCGATGCTCTCAAAGTCACTATCGCCATCATCTATGAGCAGTGCCCACATCAGATCACCCGCAGTGCGTTTGTACATGCGGAGATAATTTGTCGCATACTCGTCTACTCCATCCAAATCGAGCGTATATGCTCGAAACTGCCACCATTCACTAACGGTTTCGCCGGCGAAGGAGAGGCCGGCAAGACGTACCACTGAAGGCGAAGCGAGGCTCTGGTCGTGAATCGCATAGAATTCCTGGAAATTTGTATATGGCTGATATGAGGGGATTCCGCTACAATCCCACCACCCATCTCGGTCGGGGTCTTGGTTGGCATCAAGGGGGTCAGAAGGGTCGAGGGTGAACCAAGTGTAATTGAGTCTAGCACGTTCAATATCTCCGGTGCTGCCATTATAGTAAAGCGCCGTCGGACAGGTTCCGGTATCGACCCACCATACCTGAATCTTCATCCAGGTCGAATAGTTATCATTACCCTCATTCCAGCCGCGGGCATATTCGTACCAATCGGGCAACATATCTCCATCCGAATCATTATCCTTGGGATTACTGCCGTATTTGAATACCTCACGGCCATCGGAAAGATTCCAATCCCGCTCGTACAGGGTGGTCATCTGGCCAACACCTTCGCGGCGCATCGAGATACTATCGCCATCGGAATCGTTCAGGTCGGGGCGGGTATTGTTCCAGTATTCCATGATATTGGTGAATGGCAGTTCACCAGGGCCTGAGACTATTTGCAATCCATCTTGGGTGAAGGTGCGCAACTCCCATGAACCCTGAGCCGCCGGAGTGTCGAAAGAGGTGCGGTCATACCAACCATCTCGGTCACCATCGTAGTCAATATCTAGAGGGTTTAGAGGGTTCGATGACCAGTGGTTTTGCGTGGTCGCATCCGGCATGTTGAATGAGGAATAGCACCATTCCCACCCGTCGGGAATTCCATCGTTATCAGAATCGGCTGAAGTCGGGTCGGAAACTCCGAATAAACTGCGGTTGAAATTGTTGGAATCATATTGATTTATCTTATTCATCCGCGCCGTACTTTCGGCATCTTTAGAGGCATAAATCTGCCACAATTCACCTTTACCCTCAAGGTATGAATACCCATATTCATCGGTCATTGCCGCGATTGCATCTTCGCCGTAGCCAATTATTCCCATGCCACTCGGTATCGTCCACGACATGTTCTCCTTGCCGTGCTGACGCGCCTCCCACTCGTGCAAATTCGTGTATCTCTCTGCAGCTGAGATGCTACCATCCTGATCGCAATCGTACGAATCATCATCGCTGTCGAGATAAACATCATTATCGATCAAGGGGTTCATCGACCAGCGACTCTCGTCGAGGTCCCACTCGGTGAACCAATACTCAAAGCCATCACTCATCCCATCTCTATCTGTATCGGGATGATTGGGGTCGGTTATCACCAGCAGGACCTGCAGGATAGCGGTAGGTGGCTCACCTCCTTGCCACTTTTGAAAATCGCCATACACCAATACCTGCCGTCCTTCCTTGGTAATCAGCATATTGTGAATCCGCACCGGGGTATATTGTGGTTGATTCCATTCCGCGTCGGCTCCTAAAAGAGGGGCATCGAAGGGATTTGAGCCACCGTTATCCGGAATCTCGGTGGCGATAGACAATTCCTGAGCATCGATAATCGCATCATTATCACTGTCGAACTGGCCGTCTCCGGCGACCAGGGGATTCAGCGTCCAGACCTGTGCGCTTTCATTCCAGGTGGTAAACAGCATCTCGATGCCATCGAGAATCCCATCGCCATCGGAATCTGGATTATTCGGGTCGGCGGTACGGCCAGAGATATTGATTTGTTCCTGAGAAATGAAACTTCCAAAAGACTGGTCGGTAGTGATACGGGACCAACTGTTGAGTAGTTTCGCCTGCCCGATAAGCGTTACGAACCATTGCGGTGATGATTGATTGCTATTGGACTCAGAGTACATCGGGTCAATGGCATTGTATTCCTCCCAATTGGTCATTCCATCCTCGTCAGGATCTCCGCCAAGATCTGAATCATTGAGTGGATTGAGAGTCCAGCCATCGGACAGGATATCCCAACGGGCAAACCATATCTCCCAACCATCAGGCATACCATCATTATCCGAATCCGAATTGACCGGGTTTGATGCACCGGCATCGAGGGTCCTGCCATTCACCACCGCCCAAGTTGAGGAAACCGAGTCCTGGCCAAAGGTATTCTCCGGCAGACCCCATGCGTCTACATTGTTGAATAGACCAGTGGTCAGATTACCCGGTAAGGGAGTGCCGAAGGTGAGATTAGGAGAATACAATCCATCGCCGAGATGGTATTCCAACCAGTTGAATAACTGTTCCTCCAACACTAAAACGCCGTCGTGGTTGATGTCATAACCGTCACCGTCTGGATTCTTCATCCAGTCACTGCCATTCATCGGATTGATCCCCCGGTTCACCACCTGCCAATCTCGCAGGTAGCGCGCTTCCCATCCATCGGGTAGGGTATCGCCATCACTATCGGGATTATTTGGGTCGGTTGCAACCCAATCCATTGCGTAAGAGGGTAATTCCTTATGCGATTCAGCCAATTCTCCGGCGCGCGCTAATTCGAGCGTCAATCCCCATTCATATTCATACAGATTCAGCAGACCATCGCCATCTGCATCCCACATGGCATCCTCAGCCCGCAACGGATCCAGAGTCCAGTTATTGCCTCCGTTGAAAGACAGGCCAACCCAACGCCGGTGCTTGATTTCCCAGCCATCGGGCATGCCATCACCATCGCTATCCGGATTGGTTGGGTCGAGCGGCTGGTCATTGCCACCGCTGTCGAGATAGGTGGAATTGGCTGCGGCGGACACCGCATCCTGTTGGCAATCATAACTCATATTGGGATAGTAATGGCACCAGAGATTACTTTGGCCGAAATAGAATCCGAAAACTTCGGCGCCATCGGGAATCCCATCACCGTCGCTGTCGATATTTCGGGGGTCGGTCGAATCCCAACCCTCTGGAGTAGTGGCCAGATAGCGAAATTCATCTAGATTGGTCCATAGTCTCTCGAGATAAGGGTCTTGGTCAGCATCACGATTCAGGCCATCACCATCGACGTCGAGATGGGCATCGTAAGGGTCGGTGGGGTCGAGCCCGTAGGAATGCTCCCAGCCATCGAGAATGCCATCGAAATCAGAGTCGTTATTCCCCGGGTCAATTAACTCTATATTTGAAAATTGACCGGGGTCGAGACCGGCCATCACGTAATCTACCCCCTCGATAGTGACCTCGACCATGGTTTGGATATGACCAGGTATTCTCTCTTGGGTCGAGATGCCATATGCGGTGGCATAACCACCGTAAATAGACCACATTCCCGCGGCGCTACCGACAAATACCTCAGTGCTTGAAGGCAGTATTGAATAGACATCATTGGCCGAATCCTCGGAGTTATTCTCAGTGCCTGAATATTCCAACTTATAGCTGTGCTCTATGGCATCGGTCAATAGATCCAATTTGTGTATCCCGGAACCGGTGCCGATCCAGATGACGTGAGTTTGCTGTCCGGGGCCATCGGGATACAATGCCCGTACGTCGTATCCAAAAGAGTCACCACTCGGTTTGTTCCGCAACTCGGTGGTATTCCACTCATTGAAGCGCCAAGCGCAGGTGAAAGATTCGCGCACGGTGATTGTCGGACATATCAACAGACCCTTGTCGGTGCCGATATACATCTGTGGCACTTGAGATTCAAATTGTACATGAGCCATGGCTTGAGGTGTGGCATTGAACTGGGAAAGCGGAGTTGAGAAATCAATCGAAGCATTTTCCACCGGTCGAACCAGCCCCCCTGAAGGAGCAATTTCAATCACATAAGCCACACCATCAGGGCCAGCAGCTAGAATTTGGGTGGTTGCAGAATCGAGCATCAGTTGCTCCAGAGCAGTGATTTGAGATGAGGTGACGAAAGTCCAAGTTGAGGAAGGAGTCAATATACCTTCAATATCCAAATCTGCGAGGATTACGCCATTATTGGTCGACATCAACATCGCTTCCCCACTGGGCAGATCGAGAAGTATCATATCGGTCAACACATGGCCGGAAGGAAGATTGTGGTCTGAACTGCTCAACAGGTCCAACCCGATGATGCTGATTCCCAACCTCGTACCCGCATACAATTGTTCACCGGCCTCATCTGTAACCAGAGTGATGACATCGTGGTGCATGATTGAAGCGGCATCCATACCTTGCAGAGAAGATGAATGGGGATACTCGTAAAGCGTTGACGATATTGATTCAACGCCGACCTGCTTCAGCCCGGCGCGGACACTATTCCCACCATCGAGGTAGGTGAGATACTCCTGAATGTTGCTCAACTCTTCACCGATCATCAAATCGATCGGGGAGACCGACATGTCAGCACTTTTCTCCCCGTTACGGTCGATATCCCAGCCATCATCATCGCCATCGAGAAGACGGTCGCTTCGATTGTGGGGGTCGAGTTGAAAGTATGTTTCCCAACCATCTGGAATGCCGTCTCCAGTTACCGGATAGGTGTACTTCAATTCTATTCCCGAATCGAGATAATACCAATCACTATCACCATTTGTCGGATCGGTTCCCAACCACATATCCTCGCCGAATTCAACTGAATGATTAGCCGCACAAGCATTTCCGAGGTTGGGCCAGCGAAAACCGATTGAAGGCCAGTGGGTTTGATTGGGTAATTCCGGGGGTGAATATGTACACCTCAGTCCATCTAATTCTGTGGTCCAATTCAGGCCAGCACCGAAATTGTATTCTTCGGCACTGGTCAGTTCCTCATGGGGTGCGATGATGCCATCCCGGTCAATATCAAAGCCATCTTCATCCAAATCAAGTTCCCCATCGCTGGAATTGAGCGGGTCGAAACCCACGCATGAGAATTTACCAGTGGATGTATCAAAAGAACCAGGCTGCTTTTGACACATTGAAACCTCAAACCCATCGGGCATTCCATCACCGTCACTATCCGCTCTCCTGGGGTCGAGGTACTCACGCTGACCGATGAGCAGGTTGAGTTCTCCCGTCAGACCGATACGCAAGGTGCTGAAACACGCGGCATAGGAGTAAGGCCAGCAATACTCCTCACTCGAGTTCAATCCATCTCGATCACGGTCGGATTCGGCGTCGGATGAGATATTTCTATCTAGCCCCTCGATATTGAGTTCTCGCCCATCCACAGCAGTTGAGTTCAGCCAATTACTGAATAGATTCTCATGTACATCAGGAATACCATCGCCATCGGTATCGGTAACCGGCGGACCTTCCCCCTCAGTATCTCCGGGAAATATGTTCTTAACCTGTGAAACCGCAGGCATCTGTGACATCAGCAATAGGCCACTGACCATAGCGATGGTGACGATAAGCGTCGTCTGCTTGCTTCGCATGGACTCACCTGTTAACCGAACCTTTTGATTTCGCTTATATGGATGGTGGAGCGAAGTTCGGATATTTATTCAAGGCCGCAGGTGAGAGCAACTGGAATTATCGTGAAATATCAACCGGTAGCAGGGATTAGTTCAAGGGGTCTCAGTGCTCGCCAACCATCGTTACATGTCACTTTCAATCACCCACCTCGGCACCGGAAGCAAAGGTAATGCAACCTTGTTGGCCACCGATACGAGCAAAGTACTGATCGACCAAGGATTTTCCGGCAAAGAGTTGGAGCGTCGCTTAGGGCAATTGGAAATTAAGCCGGACGAGATTGATGGAATCGTAATCACTCACCACCATGGTGACCACGGAGGTGGGGCGGCCATCGCCAACAAGCGCTGGGGTATTCCACTGTTCTCCAACTTCAGAACCGCCGCATCTTTGGGTCTGGATCTGGTTGGTGGTGTCACCTTGTTCGAGGACTTGGAACGGCTGGAAATCGGCACCGATATCACGCTATTACCGATACCTGTTCCACACGATGGTGCCGATAACGTCGGGTTCATCGCCAGCAGGGGCTCTGGGGAAAGAGCCGCAGTATTCACCGATTTAGGCTCATGGACCGACGAGATAATCCAACATCTGCACGGCTGTGCACACATCTCCATTGAAGCAAATTACGACCATCGCAGACTGTGGGAAGGGCCCTATGCAAATTCCCTCAAAGAGCGCATTTCCAGCCGTGGTGGACATCTGTCAAATCAGCAGACCGGGGAATTGTTGAGCAAGGTGGTCAACCAGCGCACGAGGAGCATTGTCCTGACCCACCTGTCGGAGCAGAATAATCGCCCACACCTTGCAGAGAGCACGGTTCTTTATCACATCGATGAACTGTTTGAGGGTGATCTCGCCATTTCGCTCCAAGATGGGCCGCTTTTCTCCCATTTCATTGGCCAGACCGATACCGAGATACTGACATCAGGATTATCTTGACAAATCCCAGACGCCTATAGCGTCTATATGAGAAGCCATATGAAGCCCATTCGCCCTCCTCCCCCCATGGACGGTGGGGTAGTGTTTGCTGGACCTCGCCATAGTGCTGCTGCAGATGATGAAAACGGTGTCTCTGAAATCATCGGCGTGGTGATGTTGCTGGCTATGGTGGTAAGCATTCTCGCAATAGTGATGGTCGCCCTCATACCATATGTTGATGATTTTGACGACAATAAGAACTGGTCCTCGGCACGGGTGCTCTGTGAACAGGTCCAATCTCGTATCGACGTGGTTGGATCAGCGCCGAATGGCACCGGAGTGGCATTTACCCTGCCGCTGGTCACCAATACACTCCGCTCGCTCGATTTGGTAGAGACATGGACGATTCAAGCCGATATATCCGGCCTCGACCGAGTCGATGTCAGATTGGTCAATGCAACCGCATTTGAGATTTCCAGTCAAAATGAAACTATTTCGTCGGTCTCAGTTTCCAACGACGGCATTCTACATACATACAATGTCACAAGTGTCGGTGCCACCCACTCTTTTGATAGCCAACAATACTTCGGTCGCGAGTTGATAATTGATGTTGAGAACGCTGAAGGTGTTTCGATACATCGTCTGGTACGATTGCAATTATCAGGTTTGCAGATGAACACCAATTTGAATGTCGGAGTCCTTAATACGGCAATAATCAATCACGGAATGATGAGCAGGATGCCAAATAAGGCTTGGAATATAGAGAAATTTCCCACCCTTCATGTAGAGGAAACATTCTCGGGCCAACGTAGAGTTACACTGATGCTCAGTGATATTCAAACCACCGCCTCTCTACCGGCGGGAAAAAGTTCGACCCTGGAAATAATTTCACGTGGCCCGCTGACATTGTTCGACCACGATGCCCGCAACCTGAGATTCTCGGTCGATAACCAATTGCACAGTAATATCAACCCGCAATTCACCGAACTATGGACCGGTGACCATATGATTCACCAAGCCACCGGCGATACTTCAACCTACTTCGGATTCGCGCCTTGGGAAAGAAGTTCAGGAGCAGATGGAATCGGATTATTCCCCCAAGATGAGGTCATCCTGTTGGAAATTGTTATCCAGAGGGTGGAGGTGAGTTGATGCTTGAGGAAGCCAACCTGCGCCGTGATGAAGATGGGGTTTCATCGACCGTGGCCACAGTCCTCCTATTCGGAGGAGTTCTATCACTGATTGGAATGATGCTATACACCATGCTGCCGGTCATTCAGGAGCTGGAAGGCTCGGTCGAACGCAATGGAATGATCACCCAGATGAACGATTATGCCATCCAAACGGTCAGGCTGGCGGAAACGGGAATGCCGGGTGATAGCGTGAGCATCGACCTGGACCCGCTTGAGGGTGAATTGGCATGGGACTACATGCGAGGTGGTGTTTGGATTTCTGCGACCTGGAGTGAAGGACAGAGTCTGCGGCTGAGAAATGCCATGAATCTGGATGCTGAAGTCGAGTTCAGGTACCCGCACGGAGAGGTTGGGAGTATTTGCTGGGATGATTTACGGCTCGGCCCACATCGACTACATCAGACTCGCCTACCGGAACTCTCAGGCACCGTCCTTGTGGTACCCAAAATTGGTATCGCTGAAGACTTGATGCCAATCGAATTGAAACTTCGACAAGGTAGTTCTTCGCTCTCCGGAAAAATCTTGGGCACTTCGATTTGGTCTGCCGACCTGCCGCTCGAAGGAATGAGTGGGGAAGCATGGTTATCCTCAACATCCGCGGTAGAGGTATACCTGTGGCGCGGAAATGGCGGCGCCACCGAAGCGCCGCCGGCTATTTCCGACGCCAAAACCGGAACCGGGAAATCTTGGACGATTCCGCTGGGAATTGGTACCACTACCCTGTATTTGACCAGTATGGACACAATGCGAGTCGATTGGCGCGGCGCGGGCCATTCAGATTCCGCAATCGCCTTAGCCGGGGGTGGATTCTACGGTGAAGGAGCTGTATGGACGAAGAGTTTCACGGTTACGCAAACCTCGGTGATGAGACTATCCAGTAGTGCCGAGGCCCGGCTATTGATGGTGGTAGGAGATGGCGGAAGTGGTGATGCGCCTTGGCCAGCGACCACCGGCGCAACGATAGGCACTGAATTCCTTCCACCCGCCGGAGCGGGAACTCTACTGCTGGACAATCCTACCGCAAAGGCGGTCGTAGTTCGCTATCTGGGCGGCGCCCTGACAGTTGCTGCAAATGATGTCCTGCGAATAGATTGGCCGCCGGGAACCGCGCTCGGCGCGCCAATATTGCGCACCGATGCTGCGATTCAACTCCACTGGATGCCACGAAACAGTGATACGGGGTTGAATAGGAGTGGAAGTTTGGCGATGCATTCCGCTTCCGACACCGGTAGAATCAGCGGGCAATATTTCAACTTCTCAACCCCGACGATAGCAGGAAGCGTTGCAGATACTGCGGTGACACTGCAGGTGGCGGGGGTTGAATCGCAATGGAATCTCACGACGTGGAACGTTTCCGGCGGCAATACCCATGCTGAAGATGCCGCGGTTATAGCCCTCAATGATACCGATATTTTCAGATTGGAGGTGATTTCGGGTAATTCCCTGCGAGTGATTGTGGCGGTAGGTGATGATGGCTTGGCACATTTCCCCCATGATGGCGCCCAACGCTGTTCATTCGTCGGCATCCAGGCTTCGGGTTGGATCACCACTCAATTACCATGGTCAACCGTGATCAACCTAGGTGCCGGAGGAATAGAAAATGCCTGGAGGAGCGGCCTGCATCCATCCAGTATGAGGCTCAGCGTCTACGGCTCACAATCAGAGCAACCGCATTCAGCCCTCGCAACCGCTTGGGCTTTTCACATGCCCAGCCTATTCTATTCTTTCAAGAGTAGTATCACCGGGATGGAGACCTCGACCAGAGGTGGGGCGGTGATGACCAATCATCCTGAAATGCAGGCCTCGGTAATTCGCGCTCCGTCCGACCGCTCCGGCCCAGGCCCTCGGTTCGCGACTACGGTTCCTTTGACATTCCCAATCGGTGACTCGGTGTCAGGAAGTGCGGATGTCGAGGTTGATTTGAGCCTCATTCAGCGCCATCAACTGGCTTCATCGATGGCGAACGAAGTGCGACGGGGGTGGGACGGACCTTATGGAATTGCGATTGCAGGAATCGCGAGCCGGGATTTGTCCTATTCGGCCGATTGGACTACATTTCCCCAACAATTACAGTCACTCAATGACTACAAGGGATGGGTTCCGGACCCTGCTTCGGATAGTTCCGAAACAGTATATCATACCCAAGGTGAGCCGATTCAATTTACCCTACAAGTAAGTGTACTATACCATCTGGCACAGGAGGATCTAGCGTGATTAGCGGTTCCTTAAGGCATGACGAAAGGGCTGCAGCCACCGAATTGGGCTATATCTTCACCTTCCTGCTAGGGGTGGTCTTGCTGTCGATGTTCTCAATCTGGGCATGGGATATTGAAACTGCCACTCGAGAGAGGTGGAATGAAGAAGCATTGCAGGACAATATGGACCGGCTCGCCTCGGCGGTGGAAAGGGCTGACCGCGCCAGTCGCTCTGTCGATAACTGCTCTTATGCCGAAGCGGTTCACCTGACCGCGTTTGAAGCCTCAAAGGTCCCCCTCACCATCAGTCTGGGAGAGCGACATCTGGTATTGCATGATTCTGCTGGTATCTATGACCGCTCGGTACAACTATCGGCGGCTGGACTTTCCACTCACCAAGGTGAAATCAATCTGCAAGGCGTGGATACGATTTGGGTGATTCACAGTGAGGGGGTGACCAAAATCACCACCATCCACCCAGGTTGGTAATTCGTAACGTGGCCTCACATCGGTTCGCAGGCGTTTCTAAAGTCTCATCAGAATCCAGGTATTGCTGCTATGACCTTGCCACCGGATAACGCATTTCCGACCTTGAGAAACTGGGCTGGATCAATGACCCATGATTGATTGGTGCACCAGTAACTGCACATCTCGCATGCGCGATTTAGCACCCAACTCTCGGAAAACCGTCAACGCTCTTTGGAGGTACTCCATACGTCTTTGTCGGTCAGGCGCAGTACCTCCCAGACGGGACAATAATTCTCCGATTTGCATTCGCAAATCGTTTGCTTCGGCGATAATAAGACCCTCTCGGTATTGCTCCAATGCTTCCTCGGTGCGACCCGAATCGACCAAGACCTCTCCGAGAAGTAATGTGGTTTCCACCAGCGCCAGTGGGTCTCCGGCTTCACCCATCAACTCCAGTGCCTCGGAATAGTGGTGAAGTGCCAAGTCAGCATCATTCACCTTTGCATAATAGCGACCTAATACCGCCCGGGCCCTGGCGTGGAGTGATGAATCCCCCAATGAATCCGTCTCTTCATGGGCCTTGAAAGCATGTTCCCGTGACAATTCGACCTCGCCAAGGTCGAGATAAGCCCGGGCGAGATTGATTCTCGCCTTACACATCTCGTACCCTTCGCCATCGATGATTATCGATTCTACATTCGAATATGCCTCCATCGCCTTGGCTCTATCGCCGCGACGGCGATACAGGTAGCCTAGGTTATGATAGGTGCGCGCTGCCCAAATCGGGTCACCCGATTTGATGAATATCTCCAAAGCCTGGTGATGCATGGATAAAGCATCATCATTATTGCCGCGCTTGAAGTGAATGTCGGCCATGCTGCTGAGAATCTGAGCTTCGACCAAGGTATCACCTCCCATTTTCGCATATTTGAGTGCCTCGGAAAATGTCTCCTCAGCTTCATCGAACAGGCCACGAAGTATCTGAATGTCACCGGAAATCTGTAGTGTCGGAGCAGACAGTGTCGCATCCACATCCGACAATTCAAGTTGCTCAATCAAATTGAGCAATTCCAGATGGCCACCGTTGACCAGACTGGGGCCGGAAATCTTGATCTGTTCCGCCGCATCCTCACTCTGATGCGCTTTTATCAAATGGTGAATCAATTCCAAATCTCGTTCCGGACATTGCTTCTGTGCACGGTACCAGACGGCCGAACTCTGGTGCAGTGAAATCGCAGTTTGCTCATCGATGCTCTGCAACAGAAATTCGCGAATCAGGTCGTGAACATCATAGGTATCGCCATCGGCATTGCGAGCAAGGCCCTGTTCGACCAGTGAATCAAGTTCATCGGTATTCAATTCCTGAACCGCCAAGGCATCGAGCGGAACCGATTCTCGAAATACCGAGAGTGCCCCCAGTACTCGCTTCTGTTCAGCAGATAATTTATTGAAAATCTCAACCGACATATAGTTCTCGAGAGTTTCGTGAAACGCGGTTGCCGGAGCCCCTCTGTTAATTAATTCCAAGACCAGAGGATGGCCCCTGGAAAGGTGGTAGATATACTGGAATTGCCCTTCATCCATCTCACCAAAGGCTGGCAACAGACTGCGTGATGCACCTTGGTCAAGTCCGGTCAATTCCATCGGAATTGAGACAATCTTACCCTCGGCATCGTTTGTCGGGATAGATTCTCGATATGAACGACTGAAGATCACCAATCCCACCTGTTCTTCAATATCCATTATTGAAAGTGCCAATCCCTGTAAGGTATGGTGCAGAGCCTTATCGCTGACCTTGTGAAAGTCATCAACCACCATCAGACAGGGATATTTGGCGATGGCATCGGTAATCAGTCGAACCGACTCAGCAGGTCGCGGAACCGGTGTTGCGGCGAGATAATCCGCCAACACGGTATCACCGATATTGGTTAACCAGTCGGCAATCGACTCAAGGAATGAGCGTTGACCCTCCCAGTCCTGGCAGCGGTGATAGAATAGATTTCGTCGATGCCTGAATCGTTCTATCAACTTGCCTGCAAGGGTTGTTTTCCCAATTCCGGCAATCCCCGGCACGATTAAGGTGGTAGGTCTGGCCTCGAGTAATTGCACCATGTTCTCAAGTTCCACTTCGCGCCCATAGAAATACCTTGAGCGCGGCAAATCCTCCAGTGAGGTTACTAATTGCTTCTCGACATGTTTCGATAAATCACGCTCGATCACATCTTCAGAAAGGTCCCGGGCATCTAGCACCCCATTATCATCGACGTAGCGAATCACATCGACGATGCGCATCGTGAACGGCAGCACTTGATGAACCTCGCCCAAGGTGGTGGAAGTGGTATCTCCCGAAGAGAGAATCACCCGAAACGGGTAATCCTGCAACCGGCCCCAGGTTTCTTCTGCCACCTGTAGTCCGCCATCGGTCAGGAAATACGCCTTGCGTTTTCGTGAAACTCCCGCCACATGTGCCTGCCGCTCAATCAGCAAACCATCGTCTTTGAGAGTGGCGATTGCCCTCGGGACATTAGAGCGGGCAATGGCAACGGCGTTGGCAATCCCCATCTGCGAAAGCGAAAAAGGCACTTCGACCGCACTGGAATAATCAGCATAGTCGCGTAAGTGCAGAAGAATCCTCTCCTGAACCCCCGGTTTAGGTATAGTCATAGTTTCCACCACTCCCCCCTTTGATTATTCTTCAACTTCTTAGTCTAGTTTGCCTATTGGCTCGGTGTTTGATAATTAGGATCTGGTACCCATTGCTGGGAGGCGGGGTCCCACAGCCAACCCGGATATTCGGGATCGGTCACCGGCTGAGGTGCTGGAGCGGTCTGTGCCGCGGTCGCCACGGCACTTTGAACGACCTCGGCCTCGATTCTATCCTTGGCCCAAGCGTAGGGGTCGACTGGAGCCACTGCTTCTTCGCTATATTTCTGCTCTTCAAAACCCTCTTCGTCTTCAAATTCGACAAAGAAGAAGGCAAATAATCCAAGCAATATCGCTAAGATGACAATTCCACCGATGGTATAGAGAACCATTCCACTGGATTCTTCGATAACCTCACCAGATTGGAGGGTCACGGGAATCTCTGATGCGCCATATTGGAAGTAAACATCGGTCAGACCACTGCCCGACAGTTGTCTTTCGTTTACCTCCATCTTCCAATAACCGTCACTGCCCGCGATTGAGCGATTGATTTCACGTTTGCCGTCGGTGAGACGCAAGTAAACAACTTCACCAGGGCGCGCCCGGCCGGTGAAAATCGCTGGATTATCTTCGGTGATAGGGTCATTCCACTCGCCATCGCTGCGCTCAGCGATGAAGTCGAGATAGGAAACCCAGAAATTCATCAGCGACGATTCAATCTCACTGCCGTTTGCATCGGTTACGCGGAACTGGACATTCTCTAGCGATAGGTCGGCGTTGGCACCGAGTAAATCCATCGCATCGAGCGGATTATAGGTGAATACCCCTTGGGTATTCGGCACCAATAAGGACTTGCAATCATCCTCGGTAATCATTTGCACCTGCGATAGGTCACACTGAATATTCAACACCTCAAAACTATACCAATGCAAATCACCATCGGCGTCTGAGAAGTAGTCGAACATATTGACCTCGGCCTTTGAACAAGGATTTTCCGCCCTAGAATCGCGATCGCAGAACAGGGTTACATCTTCCCTCCAGGCCGAGCCATTGAATTCAGGCCTTATGTTCTCGGCCTTATTGTCGATTGTGAAAGTCATGTTCGATGGTAATGACCAATCATAACCATCGTAAGCGCGTACAGAGACCTTGTACTGGAAATCATGAGTCAGGGTCGTGGTATCCCAGACGACGCTCCACAACTGATAATTACCGACTATGGTGAAGGTGGTAATCCGGTCGGGAGCGTTGGTCAAATATTGCCCGGTCTGTAAATCCTCGACTAATATTTCGATCTTTGTGACCTGACCATCAGTATCCCGGGACGAACCTTCAATCATGGTATCTTTCGACGCCTTGAGACGGCCCGATGCATCGGGAAGCGGTGAACTCAATTCAACCGAAGGTCTGTCGTTGTCGTTGTCGACCTCCAAGACAATCTCCCGATACACGCATTCATCATAGGTGATGCGGCAGAAGTTGGAATCACTGGCCCATATCTTGAAACTATATTCACCCGAAACCTTGCCTTCAGTGCTCCATTCATAAGTCCAAGCAGCCCCACCGGTGGTCAATGTGGTCACATCATACCCTGGACCGGAAATCTTGAGGTGAACCGCACCATTCTCACGCACATCTTCAGCTCCGTTTCCATACGGGTCTTCAACCCTGCCGCTGAACACAATCACCGGTGTGTCGAAGGAGGAATGGTTCGCGGGACTATCGACATACAGTGTCGGTGCAACCGTATTCAACTGGAAGATTCGAGTTAGAACCGGACTGTAGTCGAGCCCGTCATGGGCGCGGAATTCAAAGGTATAGTCATCTTCTGGTTGCTGCGCCATGTCCCATTCAAAAGACCAGGTTTTCCATGGGTGGTTGGTCTTATTGATGATGCCGCCAGAACCGCTGGTGTCGACCGCGATGTAAGCATCATCCCAATCTACCACCCCAGGAGGTTTTACCTGAATTTCTTCAACCTGACCAAATTGTTTGATATTGGCATCGTAATCGCTGAAATATGGACCTGTGGCGCCGTCCCAAGACTCTCCGGTAATAGAGATTATCCACTTGAAGGTCGATTCGTTTTCTTGGTTAACCTTGACACTGGGTGCCATATTGGTCAAGGTCACAACAGCATCGAGTTGGCCGGATACTGTCAAGTCAAAACTTGAACTTCCCTTGCCGACTCGATAAGCGGTTACCGAGTAATGCGATAACTCGCGTGAATTACCCGAGTGGCAATCGGGGTCATCGGCATCATAGACCACATCGCCATCGTTGTCGAGGCCGTCATTGCAGGAATCCTCACCAGGATCGTTGGCAAAATGATTCCAATTGGTATCGATGTGGAAATTACTGGCGAGCGAAAACCACGGCGTGTAGCCCCATATGCCGGTGGTCATATTGTAAACCTCACGCCCGGTCGACTTATCCTGAATGATGACATCGGCATCAGCCACATGAACACCATTGGCAATGGTTCGCATTCGCACCAACTCAGCACGCTGGATCTGCACGCCCCAAGCAGTGTTCTGGTTCTGGATATGGGCCTTCGATAAATCAAAATTTGTCAAATTGGAATATTGGAAGACCGTGGCATTGTTGGTGATGTACATCTGTACCGGTATGTTACGAGGTGGCATTAATTTGGAGTTGGATAATTTGATGCATTCATTGGGCACCCACGGGCATTCGGCACCAAACCACCCGAGGTTGACAGGATATAGTTCACCTGACGCAGGATCGGGGTCCGGCATGTATTCGGATTGCACAGTAATACTGGATTCAGTCACATTGTAGACTTGACTGGCGCCGGTCCAGGTGTTCTCGGAAAAGTAACCTAGAGTGGCATATTTATTGCCGTAGTTATCGTCCATGAGGGTTGCCCGAACTGCGAAATCACCGACTTCCATATTATTGCGATTTACATTGATTATTGCTCCCGTGGCGCGGATTCCATCACCATTATTCGTGGTGACGGTATTGTCATTTATCGTCGCACTGGACATGAAGATGTGAAAAGCCGGACAATCGAAGTCGCCGCCGTACATCTTGTCACTGTTGCAGGTACCTTGATTTCCCTGAATAGTATTGTTGACTATGTATGCTCTTCCCTTGGTCGGGGACGGCACCGACCAACCGATGTCCTGATAATGATATTCACCGATCAATATTGCTTCTTTGGAGGTATTGAAAATTGAGTTATTCTCTAATGAGACCTCAAAGGAGTCACCATAGACCCAAACTCCATTCCAGCCACCGATTGGCCCGATCACATTGTTGCTTGCCTTCAGTGTAGCGCCGCGAACACCGATTCCTGAACCCTCTGAGGCGCCACTGATGGAGTTGTAGTCAAATATCACCCGAGCACCATCATAGGCGGTCATACCAGCACCGTCAGCAGTGGTGATCGAGTTATTGGTGACCTTCAACCAATGGTTGATTGAACCAGTGGATTTGTAACCGTTGGTGTCAATACCGTTACACTGAACGTCGATGGTGGTGCCAGATACGCTTCCTGAAGTCATCGATAGGAACATTCCATATGCGTTATTGGAAATCGACAAGGTCTGCAGATCGATATAGGAGTCCTCAATGAACAGGACCGAGCGACCACCACTCTGGCTGCTACAGTCGTCGGCATTGGCACCGGTGAAGGATGAGTCTCTAATGGTGAAGGTTGAAAGTATTCCAGTTCCGCTGCCATAGGCGCGAATCGCGGAAGCATCCCAGCCCTCGCCATCGGTTCCAACCACGAAGGTGCTGTCGGTAAGAGTCGGTGCAGCGAGATTGGCTGCGATGATGTTCGAGGTATTGATATCTGAGAATTTCAAGTGGTCGGCGGAGATGCTGGCACCATCGAATATCAGTGCCCCCAAGGAGGGGTTGCCACTGCCTCCGATGGGGATGGGGTAGCCATATGCATTATTGAATTCGACATAGGATAATGCCGTCTTCGAGGTGTCGATGGTACTGCGCAACACCAACCCCTCGCCACACTTTGCATCACTGTTGAAACTGCAGCGCCCAGGAGCAGATGAATTGGCCGGATTACCCCAGATGAACCGAACTGGACTGCCGGTGCTGGCCTGGGTGGCCCCGCACGTGGATGAGCCAGCACATATTGCGCCCTCGACCTCGATGAAAGTGCCATTCGGAATCTGAATTGTGGTCCCGGCATTGATGATCAAAGTCGCCCCCCCGGCAACCCTCACATCACCGGTGAGGGTGTGGGAACCACTCCAGGTTTCGGTACCGGTGATTTCACCTGCAGAGGTTTCGTTATATGCCATCGCACTCGGCGCGGCAGGAATCAGCGCCACCAAGGTGCTCATAATCATCAATATCACTAAACTCAGACTTTTTGCGGTTCGCATATCATTCCCTAAGCAACCCGACCGGGGGCGAGAATATAAGCATACGCTGTACGGGGTAGAGGTAAAAGTATCTCATTAGGCTAATAATATCACTTATAATATCAGATAAGCCTCCTAATATCTCTGTTGGCTCCTCCCTGCGTACTGTCGCAAGGCACCAATGTGTCATTTTTCAGCCGTGTTCAACACTAACAGGGGAGCGTCTGGGTAATTTCGGCAAGCCATGCCGACGAGTCCAAGGCGCCATATCCAGCACCGGAATCATGTGGCAGTACCTGTCCGGAGAGTGGAGTTGATGAATTGGCCAATGCATTCTTTACCAACTCGATACAACTTGAGCCCAAAGCCTGCGATGGCAGCAACTCATTATGTTGCTCAAGAATCAATGCCAAGGCACCGGTTACGAATACCGTCGCGCCACTGGTCCCGGAACTGCGGAAATAAGTATTATCTCGCCCGGTAGAAATAATCTCTACCCCGGGTGCGGCCACCTCGGGTTTCTCATTCGGAGCGACGCGCATGCCGGAATCCAATTGCTGACTCCCCTGTGATGATGATGCCCACAGCCCACCACCAGCATTCATGGCACCGACAGCAATTGCCAACGGAACGTTAGCGGGGGTGGCAACATAGCCATCATCATCCTCACCGCCATCATTGCCCGCGGCGGCGATAACGTAAGTTCCCGCCGCTAATGCCCTCTCAACCGCAGAATAGGTACTCTGCCCACCTGACATTGCATCGCCACCCAAGGAAAGGGAAATGATGTCAGCTTCTTGCTCTCGCCAACACCAGTCAATCGCCGCGGCAACCGTTTCCTCATCACCGGAGTTTTCGCCATCGGTATCGGATTTTAATGCCGCGGCAACCGACAGAGTGACATTTGGAGCGGCACCTGAAATATGTCCATTTGCAACTAGAATCCCAGCCATCATCGTTCCATGATGGCTATTGCCATAATCGACTGCAGTCATCGAGGTGCCGATGAAGTCTTTGAAATGGATCTCTACCGACTTCAGGTCGGGGTGTGAGATATCAACACCGGTATCAACTATGCACACTTTTACGCCCTGGCCGCTCAGATTGACATCCTGTAACTCGCGTATTCCACTATCTTCCCAGGCCCACTCGGAATCCGGATAGGTCAATTTAGTAATCGGTTGTTGATAATCCCAAAGTAGGAGCAGGGCGACGAGGAGGGCCAATACGACCCACACTCCGATGGTGCGATTCTGCCTGCGTGTAGGCGCCTGTGTAAGCGGTGGTTTGAGCGGCTCCCAACCAACTACTCTGGAGCGGAAGTCTTCTTGCCACCCGGAGATCGAGGGGTCGACGGCTGAGAGAATCCTGTGGTCACTGGGTTCGGGGAGATACCCGATTCCATCCAATTCCTGTGGAATTCCCTTTCTCGCCATACTCTCACCGAACCGATACCGGATGATGGTCACCGACCAAAGTGTGGTCGCGTCTCAGAAACGAGCCCCGGTTCCGCGCTTTCGCCAGTTGTTGAATACCGCGAGTGCGATTAGGGCAATAATTCCTGCGAGTATCCATGTCGGAGCATCGCTCGGTTCATCGGCCGGACGCTTGACGATATCGATAGATTGTGTCAAGTCTGCCGGGGTGCGCTCCAAGGGAGTATCTCCTGCATCGATATGAGCGACGAATAAATCAGGTCCGGCATTTGCATCGTTAAGGTCCATCGAGATGACGAATTCTTGAGTTGTTCCCGCCGGAACCGCCATCATGAAGGTATTACTCACCTCACTATACGTCGCGCTGAGAGTAACTGAAACCGCATTGGCATCCAGCAATCCGTCGTTTCTGACTGTGACTAGGAAGGTATTTTCCTCGCCGAAATAAGGCGCATCGCTCCTGGTGAAAATACGCTCGATGAACAAATCTGCCTTGGCTAATTGGATGTCGACGACATGGGTTGTTGAAGTAGTTCCATCCTCACTGGTGAAGGTCAGGGTCAGCGGCCAAGTGCCAGAGGTAGCATTCCCGGGAGCATGGATTACAAACGTTTGTACTCTGGTTGCGTTCTTGGCCAGAGTTATGGTCAAACTCTCGGGGGATACATCCCACCCTTCCGGTAATTGCGAATCATCGACAATTATCACCACGCTGTCATCGCCATTACCGATATTCTTCAGGGTGATTTCCAGTGTCCCCTCACCGCCAGCTCCTGCACCAGAGGCCTCGGCCGGGTCGATTAACTCAATACCGAAGGTCTGAGGCATTTTGACCTCAACACTGACCTCGGAGACCGAACCACCCTCCGCTTCGAGGCGTAGGTTCACGCGATGTCCCGAGTCGTATATTTGAATCGAAGTGCCGTTGGGAGCTTGAACACGCATCGTTATCGTCTGCGAAAGACTGGCATTTGCATCAACATCTCCTATTCCCAACTCTATATCGGCTGAGTCAGTCCATACCCCGGTTTCATTGAGGATTTCAACCAACCAGGAACCAGTATCTGGCGAATTTGATGACATCATCGCAATTGTGAAAAAGTAATCATTCGCCTCATTTCCTTCATATGTTATCTCAACCTCGATGGTGATGGCTGCATATTCAGCCCCCACCTCATCGACCCAGGTACCATTCAGATGCATCATATCATCATCTTCGTAAGTCGCTCCGACGACCGAAATGACTTCGAATGAAACACTATGCTCAACCCGTCGATTTGACTCTAGTAATACCGGAGTCTCGGCCTGAGAGCCGACTGGGGACGATACGCCGCCGCTATAATTCATGGTGCGGTTTCTCTGTGTGGTACTGAATTCGGTAGAGAATGTCACCGACCCGGAGGGGAGTAAAATATCCAACTCACCATCTTCACCGATAGGTAATTCCCATTTGGTGTCGGGGTCCAACTCGATGGTGATGAGAACCGGTGCGTCACTAATGCTAGCACTTGGTGAATCACTATCACCCAAATCATGCTCACCCAGATAGAAGTCGAGCCAACTCGAGGTCATATTGATGATTCCACCATCGCGCATTTCCATGTCGAGGCTGCCGCCGGTAGCAACACCAGCATCGATGTGAGAAATTGCAACATCGAATTCATTGGCATCAGCATTTTGCAGTTGTGCCCAAACCACCCAATTACCGGGGGTGACATCAGCACTCCATTCCAGGGTCGTGCCGTTCAAGGTGGTGTTGGCTTGGAGCGCTAGGCGGTCCAGACCAGAACGCGGCAACAGCCACACCTGAGTACGATTGAGCACCTCGACATCGTCGAATAGATGGGTGATATTACCACTGATCGATACCTGTCCTGCAGTCATCATTAGATCGCGACTGACATGGGATTCATTTACCTCATAACCATTTACCGTTTCATTACCATACCACTCGGCATCGAACCCTGCCTTGTAAATGGTTACATTATAGAGGTCTTTGACCGGAAGGAAGATTTTCCAAACCCCACCGTTTTCAGTTTGGATTGTGACGTTGATGTCGGTGCTATTGCCCAATATTGTGACATTTACATCATCGATACCCTCATCGTATCCGGGTAACTCGTCACCGTCGAGGTCCCAATATACCTTACCGCCGACCTCGACCCAGGTTTGTGCAGATACCTCCAAGGTGACATTTGCACCGGGCTGAAGGAATTCACGGGTGAGGTTGTATTCACCCTCTTCAATCGCCCACCGGGTCTGTAAACGGGTGTCGTTTAGGTACAATGTCCAGTTTCCAGGCATTATTGAATCGCGGAAATATCCCGTTTCGTTGGTAGCACCAAGGCTGACATTTCCGAGGCCGTCCAAACTGACTGCAGTCAACACGAAGCCGTCGGACATCTCACCCCGTGAATCATTGAACTGAATATCAATCCAGGTCGATGCGACGGTCTTCCAGGTTATCCCGCGGCGGCTCTCAGTTGCGTTGACCACCAGGGTAGAACGTAATTCTTGTTGGAAACCATCGATTTCCGTGGGCGGTACCACCACAGAATAATTACCCATCGGCACGTATGCTGCTATCGTACCGTTCTCATCGGAAACCAATAATTCGTAATTTTCACCATCCAGGTCGTAGAGCCAGACGGTTGAGTTATCGATGATGCCATTACTGACATTGAGCAGGGTCGCCTCAACCAACCAACTGGCCACCAGGGTAACGGGTATGGCCTCGTCTGATGGCTCTACCCCCACACCGACCGAAAGTAAAGGTTGGGTATTCTTGGTCTGGTGGTCACTGGCATTGTTGCGCGGATCCTGTTCATCGAATTGTACATCGTATACGCCGAGGCGCAATTCCACCGTCAGGTTTCCAACCGTGCTATAATCCTCGGCGGTGATGTTTTTCTCCTCGCCATGGTTATCCAATAGCGGGATGAAACGCATATCAATATTTATTGGAGTACCATTCTCCCAAGTCGAGTCTCGACCGGTGTCCAAGAATACCGTGAAATTCACCGACATCAAGCCGGGCTGACCTATCAATTGCCAATCAGGGCCGCCCGAGCCATTGAGTTCGACCGCCATGTCAGTCACATTGAGGTATTGATTAGAAACCGAGAGGGTGTAATTGCCATCCGGTAACTTGAATATGAAACGACCTTCCTTGTCGATCTCACTGAACCAACTTACGTCATCTTCACCCGTCGCCAGGATTTCAACCTTTTCCCATCCAGTCAATCCCTCTGCATAGCTCGACACGTTGTCGTAAACATATAACCAACCGGCGGCCGCGGTAGCGAGTTCAAAGGTCAAATTCAATGGCGCCATTCCAGTGCTCACATTGATATGTACACCGGCTGCAGATTGTTCGGTGACCGAGAATGCTGTAACATTGAATTCTATCCCTTCGGGCAGAGAAACCTCAAACATGCCACTGCTGTTGGTAACATCTGTGACAATGATGTTGCCAGCACGAAATTGCACGCCGATTCCGTTTGCTGGCAAGTGATTTACAGGTAGAGTCTCTCCTTCAGGCGTATTCTCCCCGAAGACTTCGGGCATCATCACAACCCCGGTGACATTAACGCTCTTCTTGTAGAACCACAGCAGTTCCAAGTCATCGACCAGTAACTCAAACTCGTCGTAAAGGATGTATACCTCGTCCGAAGTATCGGTTGCAATCCACATTCCCATAGGCAATTCTACCAGAACATCACCGGTTTCGTTAGATGTAGCATTAACTACAAAGTTTTGAACTTCCGAGTTGGTAAAACTGACGGTGCGGTTGCTATTATCCCATAACTCATATTGCTGGGTAGTGGAGTTGTACACCGAATCGAAGAGATGAATCCTTACATCTTGATGTACCGGGATGGCGAAATCAATACTCAGGTTACTCGGGTCATCCATAACGAACAGGGTTCCATTGAATTCGTAGAAACTGTCATTGTCCAAATCGAAACGGTAGTAATAGTCTCCTGGTGGCAGTGGACCGACCTCAAAATAACCGGTTTCATTGGTGGTGATCAGCATCACATCTTCGTCATCCATACCAAGGTCTTGTAATTCAAAGGTGAAATTGGAAAGAATATTTCCTTCACTATCCTGCATCGTGTCATTGAAGAAAGAACCGGGGATTCTCATCTCCACGCCGTACGAAGCAAAAATGCCGATGTCGACCGGGTCGGGTAGCAGAACCTCACGTCCACTGTCCAATTGTGCTATCATGTTGTAGCGGCCGGGCATCAGCCCGGTGACATAGAATGAACCGGGCTCGACCATTGGGCCGGAGAATGTACCTATTCCGATGAATAATCCGGTGCCGTTAATCGTACCCGTGCCGACAAATTTACCCGCCCCCTCAAATGTTGCTCCCGACATCAGGCGGGTGAACTCGACATCGCCATCAGCAGTGAAACGACCTTGTGCGGCAACTATTCCATTGACCATATAGGTGGACACTGATCCATCGCTGGACATCAGACATACCGATTCATTCTCCGGCATTCCAGCATTATCCAAGTCGCTGGCGTTGGTACAATCTGCGATATCGGTGGCATTTATCCACACCGCATCAATCATTCCTCTGCCGCTCCAGGTTCCATTGCTGGTGAAGGATTGGCGGTTGTTCAGGGTACGGGTATAATTCCCACTGAAATTGTAAACCGTCGCCGCACCTTCGCTGGTGAACTCTCCGACTTCGGTAAAGGTGACTTCCCCCTCGCCCTGAACAATTCGCTCAATATCGGTTGTGAATGTACCACCTGTGGTAGTTACAGTGACGTTATCGGTAAGACTCCAAATACCTCGCAAGATGAAATCGGTGTCAACCAAGGCATCGCCTTCAAAACTCTCATGCCCAGTCCATGAAATACTGCCACTGATTCCGGAAGAGTCGATATTGATGATCACATCGTTTGCATATCTATCTCCGGAGTGGCCTTCTTGGCCGCTGATGTTCAAATGAACTTCACTCAACCAGGTCATATTGGATACGCCGCCCAATAATCCGGTCAACTGGTTGGTATCACGCTCGTCATTGTAGGTGGTGGTCAGATCCTGTAGTTTTTCACCCAGTTCCCCAGCCTTGATGTCATCCTGATCGACGACTGGATTGTTTTCTCCGATATAAGCGCTGAAACGCATATGTCCGGCAGGAACCACAGTACACCAATTTCCGGAATCATCGACATCGGTCGAGGCCAATGGTATCCAATAGGTGTTATTGTCCATGTCTTGGGCGTCTTCACCGCTGAAAGCATCTCGCTCTACGAGAATTCGAACCCCGGTCATACCTTGACCATCATCGGACATCTGGACTCGCCCACAAACCTCGGTCCCGGTATAGTATTTCAGCACCTTGACCAAGGTATTGGCAACACCAACGCCGCGAACATCGACGAATTGGTTGGGGAAATCAATATCATCAGGGGCTCCCGCACCATACCAATTAGCAATGACAAAGTGATTCATCATCGCCGCCGGCATCGTTGGAGCTGAAGTGAGAACCGAACCCGGAGTACCGGTTTGCTGGAAGTGCTGGGCCGGCTGAGGGTTGCTCGAGCCGACATCCAATCCGAGGGTCGATGCACCATAGCCGACATAGGTGCGGGCTATCATGGTCTCAAAGAAGGGGGCACGATGGTCGACGCGAACGTCGACTAACTGAATCGGGTCAAAGTCAGATCCGGACTGTTGCGCCAAAATGTCTTGACGCTGCGCCTCGTACCACTCGTCGACACTCATCTCATCCGGGAATGAACCTCGCTCGGTCATGTATACGGTATCGAGGAAGTGTTCGACGTCCTGGCCACCAAGGGTGGTCGGTGCGTGAAAGATTCCGGTCGGATTGCCGTAGTTGTAGAATCGGTCTTGGTTGCTGTGACCACCAACCGGGTATAGTCGGTTATCGACCGCAAAATATCGGATTTCGTGGTTTCTCGTCAACATCTCCCCGGGCATTCCTTCACTATCCTGCACCGTATATACGCGATTATCCATCAAATCAGCGTACAAATCCGCCAATCCTTGGGTGTCCAAAGAGGTGGTGAGCATCTGACGAGCCAAAGCCAGGCGGGCGTTCTTGCGATGCAAGTTGGTTGAAACGGAATCGAATTCATCGATGGTATCGTTAGTATACCAGTACTCTCCGACGATGTAGTGGGAAGTGATTTTATCGGTTTCACCGACGCTACGGATTCTGCTGTCGAAAAGACGTTGGGCTCCGGTTTTCAAGTCGAAATCATCACCGGTACAATCGTCGGTCTGATTATTGCAACCGACCACCTCTTCGGAATCGTAAACCCGGTAAACCTTGGTTGGTTGGAGCATTCCATCGCTGACAACTTTCCCTTCGGCCATCACGATATCTCGGTTGACCTGGGTCACTTTGAACATTCGCTCGGTGACACCATCACGGCCTAATTCGGATACAATGCGGCTGAATTCTGCAACTTGTGCGGTGTTGAGATGCTGGTTAAGTGTGGTTTTGAAAGAAGTGGTGAAATCATAGTCGCCGGTCCGGGCTTCGTTGTAGGTCAGATCTCCTTCTGCCAATTGCCAGATGAACAGAGCCATCAAATCCTCTTGTGAACGGCTCAACAGCATATTACCCGTAGCCGGTATTCCCGACTGAAAGTTGTCCGAAACAGTAGGGTGTTGTCCCTGAGCCAAGGCTTGGAATCCATAATCCCACCACGAAACGAATGCTGGCCTATCTCCGAAAGCCTGATCGGTATCTTGATTCGCCAACCAATCATGGGCGACGTTCCAGCCATAACCGTTGAAACCGGGGCCAAATGCGCCGAGATATTCCAGATTCCCTGAACTGGTATCATACGGGGTGTTGTCGAGAATCGAGAAATCCCAGATATCGTAGCGTAGGATGTCTGGGGCGAAATGGAATATCTCCTCATCGATATCGTTTGCGGCACTATTACCGCGCGGGATTCCTGAATCGAGACCGTAGGTGGCGTGCTGACTGATGAGCAGAAGCATGATCAGACTCATGGCACTGAATGCCGGGCTCTTCCAAACCGCCTTGCGGGCAGCGGTAAAGCGGTCCGCGGGGGTACGAACTCCGAGATGACGCCACTTCTGAGCGAATTTACTGGCCCCGGTGACACTCCATAAGGAGACGATTGCCCAAGCGCCGAGAACCGCCATTGCCGGGGTTGCGTTGAACACGAAACGACCGGCATTCCAAGACATCACCGAAGCAATCAGGACCCATAGACCAAGAATCTGGCGAGACACCTGATTATGGCGAACACCCTGCCAGATTCCAACCATTCCCGCACCGAGTGCGAAGAGAAATACAATCGGCCCGAAAGATGCAAACAACATACCTCTGCTCGGTGCCTGTGCTTCGGCGATAGTGCCGAAAATCTTGTTCTTGGTAAAGTAGAATCCACCCGTGGTCAATACATCCCAGCCGTTGTAAATGCCGGCAAATTGAAGAATCCACAGAGTGCCAAAAATCAAAACCCCGGTTCCGAATGCTGTCAGTAACACCAGCAACCATGGTTTGTCTCGTGAACATACCGCCAAGATGCCCAGAGCCAGGGTGAATCCGATGATGTATAACAGGGGTTGCATACCAGAAGCATCCCAAATCAAGTCCAACTGGAAATGTCCATAGACTGGAAGCGGCAAGACGAACGTGATCAACAGCATTATCGCGGTAGTCACCGCGAGAATAGTACTATCGCGGCGCTTCAGCAGATTGAGTACGACCTGTGCGGCAAAGGCAAGGAACAGAATACCAGATCCGTAGACGAAACCTTTCCACCCGAGGGCGACTATTCCGATTGAAACCCCTGCCATTACCGCATAGGATATTGCCGCGGGTCGCTTCTTGAAGACCGCAGTCGACGCCTCGACCAAGTACCCCAGCGAGAAAGTAGCACCCTTGGTAAGGCGCTCTGAACCGCCGTATTTCACCGACTTCAAATAGAAGTGGAAACCGGTCGAGAGGAATAACAGTACGAAGGCATCGTGGTCGGCCAGGGCAAATGTACTATGGCTCACATGTCCCGGCATGAAAGCGATTAACCATGCGGCGATGACACCAGCACCCTTACCGAAGTGTTCCTTGGCCATCGCCGCCAGGGGGAAGACGGTCAGGGCTCCATATATTGCTGGTAATGCACATATGCTCCACCATACTGCCTCTCCGGGAGTGGTGCCGATGAACGGGGCGATCAAGAAACCTCCAAGTGCTAATGACCAGGTGAATAATGGTGGTCGGGGATTGATTGCACCAATCGGGTAAGCCCGGTCGGCATCGATGATTAAATGAGCATTGTTAGCAATGATGTAATCGACAGCCCGCTTCATGTACCAAGGGTCGGAACCACCGGTCATATCCCAGCCGCCGGTTCCTGCAGCGTTCATCGCCGGTATGACATTCCAGATCACGCGAATAGCCAAACCCATGGTAAATGCGGAAAATATCAGGATAGTAGCCCAATTCTCCGACCACCATCGCCGCGCCGCGCTGGGGCTGTTCAGTTCACGATTACTCCAGTTACCGTACTTCTCGTGGGTGGCGATATAAAATGTCCCGACGAAGGCGAAGAAGGTCAATCCCAACCAGATGAATACCCCCCAGGTGCCGGTCAAGGCATCGACGGTGTAGTATCCGTGTTCCTGCCACAGTCCAGCGGTATAGAGAATCCAAGCTGAAGAGAGTAGCATCGCCCGGGTAAACCAGCGCTCGGCGCAGAAAAATGCCACAATCATTGCTAATAGTCCGGTGAAAAATGCCCAGAATAAACCCGCATGGCCATACTTGACCTCATCGATGGTCAATCCGAGGCGAACAATCTCATCTCCCATGCCGAATTGAATCATGGTACCGATATGAGCAGCTGCCCATATCGCCAAAGCCAACATCAGAGGCAATACCTGCTTAGATGGCAGCATACCTTCAGACTCGGGTAGATATTGCGCCCAGCGGCCATCTCCAGCCCGGTGCAGGAGGCCACGCTGAGCAATCGCCACGATTCCGCCGATAAGAATCGACGCGATGAGAGTGCTGAAGAAGAGGAAGCCGGTGGCTTCACGATTATTATTGGTGAAATTCTCATCGATTCCGTCATTGTTGGAATCGAATACTTCCGGCGCCCAGGTATCAGCCATACCGCCAACTGCGAGAGCGAGCATGAATCCGATGACCGCGAAAGTCAAGATTGTCGAAGACTCAAAGCGGCCGCTATAGTCCAACAGATAGCCACCAAAGGCCAAGATGAATACTAGTAGACCGATGGTTGGACCGGCGACCTGAAGCGCACCCCACGATGCAAAGAGGGCGATAAAGAAGAGCGCTAGAGCGGTCTGATTCTTGGAGAGGGAAAGGGAGTTGCCGTCGCGCAGTATGCGGGGAAGGGTGGCCAGAATGGCAGCACCGATGAGCATTGCAAATTCAATGCCCGAAGTTTCATTCATCAATTCGAAGCCAACTGCTTCACTACTTACAAATGCTAGTAGAACGGCTAGGGGGGCAATAAGCCAACCGAGCACGAACGACGGCGATTTTTCCTGCGTGTTTTCGTCTCCCATGAGAGTACCCTCGTCGGTATTCAGTCCAGCCTTAAGGCTGAGGCACGTCGGGCACCTAAGCGCCCTTTTTAGCCGTTGCCCCAAGTCGGCAACTAGTTCCCAGTCGCAGCGTAGTCTTTTTCCGCTTCGGAAGATGGCGATAATTCCACCATATTCTCCATGTCAAAGGGCACGAAAACCGATGTCACGGCGGTAATGAGAACCCTCGAGAGTAATCTCCTCAAGCACTGAATATGCCTGCCGTGCTGCGGTAGCCAGATCTTTTCCATATCCGGTCGCCGACAATACCCGACCGCCGGTCGATACCAACTTACCATCCTGCATACCGGTTCCGGCATGAATCACCCAGGCCTCTCCGGTAGATGATAAGCCGCGACCAGTTATTTCACGGCCCTTGGCGGGTGGTCCAGGATAACCTTCTGCGGCCAACACCACAGTGAGACAATGACCGGTGGAGAAAGCAGCCTCATAGGTGTCGAGTCTCCCCGCTGCGGCGGCGACGAGTAGGTGATAGACATCGCTGGAAATCAATGGCATCGTGACCTGACATTCCGGGTCACCGAAACGGACGTTGAATTCAACCACATATGGGTCGCCTTGCGAATCAATCATCAAACCCACATAGAGTACTCCACGGTATGGATTGACTTGGGATCTGAGGCCGATATGCATCGGCCCGACGATTCTTTCCATCACCTTGTCACGAACTTCATCGGTTATCACCGGGGCTGGGCAATACGCTCCCATGCCACCGGTATTCAGACCAACATCACCTTCGCCAACCCGCTTGTGGTCCTGGCTCGGAGGCAGGCATATCGCCGCGCTTTCATCCATTATCACCAGCATGCTTGCCTCTTCACCGGGAAGGAAATCCTCGAGCAGTACCTTACCATCGCTGGCGATTGATTGCGAGATGAATTCTTTGGCCTCATCCCGGTCGGAGGTGACGACCACCCCTTTTCCCCCGGCGAGAACATCACGCTTGATGACCCATGGGTTGCCGGAAAAATCATCGAGCGCGGCATCGAAGTCACTCGACTGGTCGAGAACGTGAAAATCAGCGGTCGGAACACTGAGGTCTCGCATCACTTCCTTAGCCCGCAACTTGCTACCCTCGAGCATGGCATTATCGGCATCGGGACCGAAACAGAGAATACCCTCTCCTCGTAATCTGTCGGCCAGTCCGGAAACCAATGGCGCTTCGGGCCCGACCACCACCAAATCGGCTCCTACCTTCTTCGCAAGTTTGACCTGCGCCTCGACATCGCTGGCTGTGACGGCATGATTAGTCGCTATCAGAGCGGTACCAGCATTGCCTGGGGCGACGTGTACTGCGGTGACATCAGTACTTTCCAGCAATGATCTCGCCAGCGCATGTTCCCTACCACCCCCGCCTACTATCAAGACGATGGCACCGCCTGCCTTGCTATCGACAACACCGCCGAAGTTGCTCATTGACCTCTTGGCGAGGGGTTGGCAAATGAGGGTTTCCGAGGGCGGTCATCGAACACACACTCAGTATCTGGTCACCGAGTTGACTGAGGAGGCACAGAGACAGGTCAGAGTTGCACCATCAATCTGGTGCAAGGTGGATAGGGGATGAAGAGGAGAAATGTCGACGGTGCATTCAAATGCCGATTAAGACAGGCTTGAGCATGGCAATGGAAGAGGTCGGTTTTCCGGTTCTGGTGCTAACTGTTCTATGGCTATATCTTCCCGGATATCTGGTCAACACCTGGGCGATGATGTGGGGAAAGTGGCTACCAAAGACCGGATATGGTCCTTGGCCGATAGATGGTGGGAGAGTGCATAGTGATGGCAATCGGATTCTGGGTGATGGAAAGACCTGGAACGGGCTTATCGGCGGCTCCCTGACCAGCGGGCTCTTGGCTATTCTACAAGTTCATCTAAGCCGGGGAAACTCTACCGATTCTACACCCTTCATCGACTTGTTATTCGCGGTTCCCGATTCTGCATGGTATTCCATCGGCGGCTGGGCCGGTACCGCATTCATCGTCGGGACCTTGCTCGGCTTCACCAGTCTAGTCGGTGATTCAACCGGTTCTTTCATCAAACGGCGAAGAGGACTGAAGCGTGAAGGAGACATCAGCAGTAAATCACCGCTCTTGGACACCCTGCCTTTCGCTATATTCACCTTCGCCGGAGGTCTTTTGCTCCTGCCGGGGGCGGTGCACTCGGATGCCACTCTGATTCCGGCGATGCTCGGGTTACTCATCCTAACGCCGGTCATTCATCGGGTTTTCAATTTAATCGGTTTCAAGTTAGGTTGGAAGGAAGTCCCATACTGACGCCGGCAAGCGCATCCTTGAAGGGCTGCACACATCGACCACCATTCATGCGCCGAGGGCTTACTATACTCACCGCCATCCTTCTGATAATGGGGACTTCGGCCCTCAATGCTCCCTCATTACAACCCCTCGATCACTCCAGCGCCCCCCCTGACAATGGCGATTCCAGCATTATCAGCAGTGATGAGACTTGGACTGGTCCATTGACCCTTGACGGGTCGGTAATCATCAACGGAGGGGCGACCCTGACAATTCAAGGGGATATCACCATCGCCAAAGGTAGTTCAATCTCGGTCGAGAATGGCTCTCTCAAGGTCACCGAATCCGCGGCGATGAGCTCTGAATCATCCGAACAGAGCATGCGGGTGAATTTTCAGGATGGGAGGATAAGTGTCCCCTTGGATGAATACGGAAACAATTCGATAACCTTCTACTTCTCAACCGATGTGACTGGATATGGCCCTACCTTTGATAATGGCCAGAACCTGAGTTTCATCGCCTCTGGCACCTCACAATCAATCTATTACAATTCCGCCGGCGAGAATAGTACCTGGATTGAAATCATCCACCAGCCTTTCGGTGCCACCACAATCGATTCGATAATAGTCGAAGGCCCAAGTGGCTCACAGCAACCTTTCAATCCGGCCGAGTTGGAATCCGAGGGCCTGTATTATTGCTGTGAACACGAATGGTCGTTATCGGTAGCCGACGGTGGAAATGCCAACTTCGGTGACGGTGCAGAAATATCCGGTGCCCAAATCACCGTCGCTGGAGAAATACACTTCGATGGTGCTCTGGTCGACAGAAGCGGACCTATAGTTGTGAACGATGGAACACTCACTGTTGTGAATTCAACCATTAGCAGAAGTTTTGACGATGAGGATATTCGAGCGACCATCGGTAGCACTGTCGAGTGGGAAAATTCACAGGGTACCGGGGGATTTGTCGACCGGTGGACTAAGTTGATGGGGGCGCAGACAATCCAGACCCCGGTGGCGGGAATCGGACTATTGGCTGTCAATCTTGGCTGGCATGGGATTTCCAAGAGTGGCACCAGTGATGATGGTGGATTGTGGGTTCTTCAGATTCCTGAGCGAATCGTCGCGTTAGAGAATTCTTCTGGGACCTTGTGGTCTGAAGATGCCCATGTCGAAGCATTCTATAATTCGGTTTGGGGTAATTTTACCTCAAACACTACCTTGAATACCGATTCCAATGTAATGATAACCCTCAACTTGCCTATACTAAGCGTTGATTCGGTGGTGGTTGATAAGGGCGAATTATCGGTCAACTCGCCTCTTGAAGTAACCGCTACAGTGAGTAATTCCGGAGTTGTCGGCGCCTTGGACGTCTCTTTGGATTGCACATTGGAAAACGGTAGCGATGCTAGGCTTTCACCGGCCTATCCCCAACTTGAGATCGCTGCAGGTGGAAGCGAGTCGGTGACTTTCACTTGGCGCAGTTCTGCGGAAGGAGAGAAATCCCTCAACTGTATTATCATTGCACCGGTGGGCTGGATTGGACCGGTCGAAGTAAGTGGAGGTGCCTCTACTGAAGTCGTCACCTGGCAGGGTCTGGTCGATGCCGAAGATGATGCCGGAATGGTTATTGCAATTTTCGTGGCGATGGGAATCGGAATCATTCTGGCTGTGGTGCTGGCAATGCGCCAATATCGAGAACAGTTGGAGGCTGAGAGTGAGGACGAAGATTCAGATGATGTCGATGGTGAAAGAAGAGGACTTGATGATGTCGAAGACGAATTGAACACCATGCAGTTGAATGTTATTTCCGAGCCAAAGGAAAAAGAGGCTTAACACTCTATCGCCGGTTTGTAAGCCTCGGTGCGGTCTTCATCCTCGTTATATTCCCAAAAGAATTCAAAGGCAGCATTATCATCAACGAGGATATTCTCTCCTAGAGATGAAGGCCATACCTCATGCGTGACCACTACTTCCATCGTGTAGCAGCCATCGCCTTGGTAGAAATCATCCCTGTCGAGGTAGGAAACATCAATCCCCCCCATAGTACCTGTTGTGGTCCCATCTAGTGTAACCCACCCTGAAGATATATCTCCTGTTCCACCTGGCCAAGTTGCAATATCCCCGTCAACGGAGACCACTGCGCTAGACCACACCACCACTCCTGCGTAGGTAATATTGATACTGAATGAATAATCGCTTACAACAGGGTTGATGAGTGAAGAATAGCGGTTAGTATCACCACCCGTCTCTCGCGTCATTGAAGGGTGTAGCAAACCGAGATTTGCGCTTAGGATTACACCGAGGTGGTCCTTTGTGCCAGTGTCGTCATTATATTCTGAAACCGTGTAAAGTTCCCCTCCTGCATTTTCCACAAGACGGGTCATCAATGAATTGGGAATTGCAGATTCATCTGAGGTTCCTCCTGCGTTGGCGGTAATGGTGTATGAATGCACTTCATTCCCTGAGCCGTCGAGTGCATTTCCTTGATAAAATTCCGAAAACGAAACTTCTATACGCTTCTTTCCCGATGTGGCGACTACCGATGAGTTCCATACTTCAGTTCCATCATATTCCACTCCAACTTCAATCTCATCACCTATCGAAGTGTAAATATAAAATTCTAGTTGGTCGTTATCCTCATCAATTTCGATTTCACTGATAGCAAGGTTTCCGATGGCAGTGAAATCGAAAGCTGCCAAGTACGGAACCGCTCCAAGCAGTAGCCATACAACTCCAAAAGCGATGAATTTATCACTGGAAAAACTGCCTTTCCAAGTTTTCATCCCATAGGTGAATAAGGCGTATGAGGATAAGAATATTGGCACTACAATTATTCCGGGAACGACCCGTAAATTGTACAAACCGTACATTGACACAAACAAGAGAATAATTCCAATGCCAGAAAGCATTGGACTCCCCACCTCGACAGGGGGTTGCTTTTCTTTAGGTGACGGTGGAGTGGCAATTTCTGTAGATTCAGCTTGGGACAGCAAACCCCCTTTTGCATCTGTTTCAGGAGTCGGCTCCTGCATCGCATTATCTTCAGAGTTGGTTTCGGTCAATTTCTCTGATGCCTTATCCAATAACCCAGCCATGTCCAAACCTCTTACACCTAAGTCCTAGGCTTGTGTGGTTATGAACCCAACCCCTTCACGGAAAGTGGACATCATCATTACCCCGTGACCAGAGGAAACGCGATTCTTCGGTTTCTAGGCTATTCTTCAGACTGGTCGTCTTCAAACCTTCTGAATCCGACCGCAGCGGCTAATGCTAGCATCGAAAGGGTGGGAATCATCTGGAACCCGGGCAGATAGATTCCGCGAACATAAATCGTGATTTGCTGCGCTTCTGAATTACACTGGCCCTCGATGCGGCAGGAGAAATCGCTGGTGGCTTGGAATTCAAGTTGGAAGTACTTGTCAGTCCATCCCTGATTCTTCGGAGTTCGAACCAGAACCCGAACCTTTTCTGGGGGGTCGCCAGCCATGATTTCAGTACTCACCAAGGGCAACTGGATCTGGAAGCCGGCCTCGTCGAGTTTTGTCATCGAGGCCTCGGTTACTTCTACCTTGAACTTGTCCAAAGCATTGCCTTGGTTATCAACCTTGAAAACATATGTGTGATCGATGTATGGGCGCATCTGCGAGAATGGTTCTTCGGCCTCAACCTGAAGTCGGCTGAACTGCTCGATGACGACAATGATTGCCACAGTCTTTGGAACGGGGGTAGGGTTGGCAACGCCGTTTGCCGCGGTGACGGTGGCTGTTACCGTCAACTGGTGATCACCTTCTGCCTCTCGGAGTTGACCGCGTACTGTCACATCGAAGTCGATGGTACCCAACGGGGGTACGGTGAGTGAACCTGGGGCGGCATATCCAAGCCCATCCGACTGCACCGTAATCTGAACATCCTCGGCGTAATTTGTCGGATTGGTGGCGGTACAACCGGTGAAGCCAATCCTTGAGGAACCTGGCGACACGTCGATGAGGATATTCGAAGGCGAGCATTGTAAGTCGATATTGGGGTTTGGAGAACCCTGGGCAGCGGCGGGAACCGCTACCGCCACCATTCCAAGTACATACATTGCCAAAATCACTAAACTGAATCGCGCGGCCTTCATTACCAACTCACCTATGGTGTTCCCTACCTTCCAGTACTCATAACGCTTATGGGAATAGGGACCTGTACTTTACATTCAAGCAATCTAATCAGGTAATGCGGAATTGCAATACGGAAATGGTGGGCCCAGCCGGATTTGAACCAGCGACCACTCGGTTATGAGCCGAGGACTCTAACCAGACTAAGCTACGGGCCCCAGAGAGGTGGATACGGTTCTAGTTGATAATGAAATATGTGCTGGACTTAGAATTCTCCGAGGCGCGCCTGCTTCGGTTTAATCAGTGCTCGCGCCGCAGTCTCACATTCATCTCGGACTTCTTCGGGCACGAAAATCAATACCCGCTCGGTCGGTTGGGTCAATGACCGCACCAGTTCCGAGACCTCAGACATATCTCGCCCATCCTCAAGCCGGATACCCTCGACATAGGGTTTGTATCCAGACTTGGAAATCGTCGCTTGAATCAGGTCGCGAGATTCATCGTAGCCAGCCGAAGATACTATTTCGCAGATAGTATCTGTGACTTTGTCAACCATCTCAAGCGATAACTCGTCGATACGTAGAGATTTGTGAAATCCTCGCCGCGACAGGAGTCGCTTCGCATCTTCGGATAAGTGCAGGTCGTCGTGCGCCGCCCAATCCGGCAGGGCGACCAAGATATGCGAGTCGGTCAAGCCGACATATTCGGCCGCGGTCAGAGATTCATTGCACAACATGTGATTCAATTCTCGACTCAACTCCAACTTCCCTTCCTGCTTGAGAATACGGGCGCGTACCAATAGTCGGGTAAGGTATGCTTGGGTGAGCATGTTCACCTTGTGGAAGTACACTTGGGTATACATATGAAATCGCGTCACCAGATAGGCTTCAATCGCCGGTTGCCCCCAATTCATCGCGAACAGATGCCCGTCTTCACCAACCCTCAGGGCACGGAACACTCGTTCTACATCGAAGCCCCCGATCTGCGCCCCCGAATTCCTCTCATCTCGCATCAGATAATCCATCCTATCGACATCGAGTTGGCTCGATACAATCTCCTTGAGAAATGGTGGTATCGATTTTCCATCGTGCTCCGATTCCCCCGACATCACCGCGAATAGACGGCCGAGTCGGGACGAGCCCATGACCTGAAGAATCGCTTCACCGATTTCGGTCTCTTCACTCTCCAGCAATAGACGCCCCCAGTGCTCGTGGCTGTGAAAAGTCGCGAAAACCTCGGGATTTTCCAGTAGATGGGAGAATGGGGGGTGGCCGATATCGTGTAAGAGTGCAGCAATTTGCACCAATTCAGCATCTTCATCGTTGAGTAGACCAGGATGATTTTCCTGAATCTGCCGGGTCAGGACCGTGGCGAGATGAAAGGTACCCAGGCTATGGACGAAACGACTGTGATTGGCACTGGGAAATACGTAGTAACAGGTCGAAAGTTGCTGGATGAATCTCAACCGTTGGAACTCTCTGGTGTCGATCAATCTAGCGATTCGTGCCGGCACCAGAATATCACGATGGATTTCATCTCGAATAACCCGCTCACGCATTGCCGTCCCCGCACACGGGGTGACTTATCTGCTTTCAAACCCGATGTTGAAGCGATGCACCCATGGAGTAACCCATAAGCGGAAGAAGAGATTGGCAGTGGACATGAGCAATCTATGGTCGATGTTTTTCTTCTCGGTACTGCTGGTCGCGGCTTTGAACTGGTATGCGCTTGAGCGTGAACCAGACGTGGTCAATATCGAAGATCTGGTCGAGCACAATAACGAGGTGGTGCGGATAGAAGGCAAAATCATCTCTTGGGTTGAAGACCCGTACGGCCAAGGCGACCAGCGCATGGACATCATAGTTGAGGATTCAACCCATGTGGTCGAGGTGAGATGGTATCAATATGGTGCGTTACCACCCATCGGTTCCAATGTCTCGGTCACCGGTGATGTGATAACCTACAATGGTAGAATCTGGATTCAAGCACTTGGTAGTGGTTCGGTGCAGGTCCTCGATTTCGCGGTCGCCGGCGATTTATCGCTCACCGAATTATCTGCAGACCCTGCTTCCTATCTTGGCGACACGGTGCGCATCGAAGGATATCTCTCAAAGACTCTGATGCCGGATTCGACCTGGAGCAGCATCTATCTGGCCGACCACCCGAATTATGCCAATACCAAGCACCAGATCAAGGTCTATGTCAGCAGTGCCACCGGATATTGGATCGAGGCCGGCTCAAAGGTGACCTTGGTTGGTGAGATTCACTATGAGGAACGGGATTTACGCTATGTGATGTATACTCAAGGACCTGAGATTATGGTCGACTATTCGGTCAAGCCACAACTGAACGACCTCGATTGGGATGATATGTCCTCGTGGGTTTATGAAGAGAATAAGATTGTCCGCATCGATGGCACCCCGCAGGACGACGCCGAGGGGCTGTGGTGGATTGTCGATGATGACCCGGAAAAGGTAGCCTGTATCAGCCCGGATGATGAACTTGCCAGCACGATGGCAAATTACTCGGCGATGAATGAGAGTGCAACATGGTCGGGCCGGCTGGTGTGGTCAGGACTGCGGCATATCTGGTGCATCGATGCAGGGGGTTCCGAGAGCATCATCTCCGGCACCGCGATTCAAGACCTGTTCGAAAAAATCACTTCCTCACCGATAGATTATCTGAACGATAGTGAGAGTAGATACGACATCTATGCTTACATGGCCTATAGCCTTGAGCCGGGCTCGGCTTCGGATGAGAGTTACTTGGCCGATGGCGCGACCTATCAATCAACCAATTTCAAGGTCAAGACAATCTTCCAGAGCGCCCGTGACGAGTGGCTGGAGGCAGGCCAGATGCTGAAGGTAAACGTCAGCGTCGGTTGGGATGCTGAAGATGCACGGATGATTCTTACCGCATACCATTGGAATGATTCCTATCCGAAACCTGAGCCGGAAACCCTGTCGTGGAATAATGGCCCGCTTATCTGGGGATACTCGGTCAACAAAATGGTCCACATCGAGGGCGTGCTCAACACCACGGCATGGAGTGATGTCAATGAAACCAGTCCGGTCTATTGGCTTGAGTGGGCTGGAAGCGATGAAAAAATATGCCTTCGCCCAGCAGATACCAATTCCACTTTCCACAATTACTCCCACGGTCCGAATAATTCTCTCAGTGAGCCATGGACTGGCCGGCTCATCGAAATAGAGGACCGAGAAACTCGTTCGATGATTCTGTGCCTCGACTATGCCGCGACCGAGGATTCCGATGGCGATGGACTTTCAGACCGCGGCGAGAGCGAGATATGGATGACAGATGTCAACTCCAGCGATAGTGATGGCGATGGAGTGAGTGACTTCGATGAGGTCGTCGCCGCGACCGACCCCTTGGATGATGACAGCAACTAGGATGATTTGAGAATATGCGAGTGATTGGGAGGTGAGAGAATCGAGTGGGTGGTCGAACTGATGTGGCTTTATGGTGCCTTGTTCGGAGGTATCATGCTGGGTAGCCTGACCGGTTTGATTCCGGGCTTCCACGTCAATAACGTCGCTTTGATTCTTCTCTCCCTGTCACCGGCGATGCTGGCGCTTGGAATTCCACTATTTGCCGTCGCCGCAATCATCGTTTCCTGCGGCGTGGTTCACACCTTCCTGAACTACATCCCCTCAGCCCTGATAGGCGCTCCGGATGGCGATACCGCGCTGTCGCTGTTGCCGGGCCATCGGATGTTGCTATCAGGCCATGCAGCCAAGGGTGTTGCGTACTCGGCGCGCGGCTCGCAACTGGGATTGCTGATGTCACTACCATTGGTATTGGTCGCCCGAATCATTTTTGGAGATGAACTAGGATTCTACGAGGACATGAAGAAGCAGTTACCGTGGATTCTACTGACGATATCCGCTCTGCTCCTAATCACGGAAACAACTCGCTTGGATTGGCCGAAATGGATCAATAAGGTCACCGGTGGCCGTCTTGGTAACGACTCAAGATTAGCCGGTTTCCTGACCGCCACGGCATTCTTCGTCCTATGTGGATTCTACGGTTGGTCGGTATTCAATCTCCCCGCCCGCTCACCGGTGGGAATGCCCAATGCAAGTCTGCTGCTGCCAAGCCTGGCCGGTCTGTTCGGGGTCGCAAATCTCATCGACATCTACACCACCACCAGTGAACTTCCACCGCAGAAGGACGAGTGGGATATGCCGGCGGTAAGACCTCTCGCAATACCGTGTTTCCTGTCCTCGGTCGCTGGGGCGTGGATGGCGGTTCTGCCGGGGATGACCGCGTCCCAGGCCACGGTCCTGGTGATGGGCGGGCGTAATGTCGCCGCCAAACTCAAGGGCGAAGAGGGCTATGGGCTCGACTTCGACAGCAAGCGCCTACCGGTCATCACCCACGAGGAGATTCTCGACCGGGCGCGGCGCGAGGCGGCGGGTGAAGTCATCGAAGACCCGCACATGGAGCAGGACCTTGAGGTCATCGCCATTCTCTCGGCTGTGAACACCGCGGTCACGGTGATGGTGTTGGGATTCCTATACATCATCGGCCGCAGTCGTAGCGGTGCCACATTGGCACTGAAGATGATGTATCCCATCGACACCTGGAGCGGCCTTCATCCGACCTCCGATTTCATCCGCCTGATGGGGGTCACCATCGCCGCAGGAATGATTGCCGTGCCGATGATGTTAGTCGTTGGCAAAGGTGTTCTAAAACTACACGAACTGATTCCCTTGCAGACGATGATTCTCTCGGTCATCATCTTCGTCTCCATCCTAGTCTTCCTCTCCACCGGTTGGATCGGAATGGGAGTACTCATCGTCGGCGTGGTTATGGGATTGATGCCACCGCGTTTAGGTATCAGACGCTCGCACGCCATGGGTATCATCCTGATGCCGATAATGATATTGACATTCAACAATAAGTACGATGTATTCGGATTCCTTTGAAGGTGAAATAATGAAAAACAAACAATCGAGAAAAACCTGCGCCATGACTTTCCTGATGTTGTGCATGATAGCATCGCCGCTGGCAATCCCTGCCTCCTCCGCCGCGGCACGCTCTTCCCCCTGCACCAGCACTATTTGTCTGAACGAAGTGATGCCGAATCCGAATAGCTACGATGATGCCGCGTGGCCCGGAGGTGAATGGGCCGAGGTGAAGAATACCGGGGCTGTGGCGGTAAGTGTCCTGAACTGGCAATTGCAGAACAGCAATGGCAAGACCCTCGACTTCGATGCCAATTCAATCGTCGGATACAACTCCAGCAATAGTAGTACCTGGACGATTCAACCGGGTTCGTGGATGGTGATTGCCCGCAATGCCGACACAAATTTCTGGATGACGAACACCGGAGATACTCTATCACTCTATGATACAAATAGCGCCAAAGTGGATGAGGCGAGTTGGAGTACTGCAGGTTCAGCAGTATCTTACATCGAAGACCCGGCCGATGCCTATGCAGATTGGATTGCCGCCAATAATTCGACCCCGGGCAGTGCAAATGGAGGCAGTGCCACCCCGCCAACCTATTCTCAATCAGACCTGATGTTGAGCGAGGTTTTTCCAAATCCGGTCTTCACCCCTGACAACTCATCTTGGCCAGGAGGTGAGTGGTTTGAGGTCTACAACAACGGCTCTACAACGATGAATATGAGTGGCTGGTCGGCATATGATGCTGCAGGAAATGTGATTCCATTCGACCAATCTCATCTGGTCGGGTATGACCCGGCAGATTCAAACTCATGGATGATAGCACCCGGCGAGTATAGAATAGTCGCGGTGAATTCTTCCGCCAATTATGGGGTCTTGAATAACAATCAGGAAACCCTCACCTTGCAGATGCCGAACGGGAGTCTGGTAGAGACGATATCCTGGGGTACCGTCCTGTCAGGAACCAGCAAAGTCGCCAATACCACCGGTGTTTGGATAACCGCCCTCTTTCCGACCCCGTTTTCACTCAACGTCGGATGGTTGCCTGATGCGATAAATGGAACCTCGGATATCGAGTTGAACGAAGTCTTGGCAAATAGTAGTGCCACTTCCACTTCATTCCCCGATGGAGATTGGTTCGAGTTATACAATAATGGTAGTTCAACCATCGATCTAGCGGGATGGAAATATGTTAACTCGGTCGGCATCTGGGTCGATATCGATGCCAATACCTTGCTCGCCAATGCCTCGCAATCCGGCACCTACATCCTACCCGGAGAATATCGTATCGTCCAGGGGGAAATTCTTGGAAACCCGCAATACCTGCACCATAGTTATGATAGCATATCCCTGCACAATAACAATGGAGAACTGGTCGATGCCCTGCATTGGACGAATGATTTCGGTCTGAATGTCTCACTCATCGGAGCTGAAGATGTTGCGACTGCTTGGACCCCATCAGCATATCCCACACCAGGGCAAGCCAATCCAGGGGCGGTGACGGCGGTCGATGCCGACATATTCATTTCCGAAATAATGCCTGATGACATTGGCAACGATACCCGCAACTGGCCCGATGGCGAGTGGATTGAGTTAGTAAATGTCGGAAACGACACCATCGACCTGGCCGGTTGGAGTCTGATAGCCGGCGGAAACAAGCAGTTGACAATCACCGCCGAGAGAATCATCGGCCAAAATGATACATTCATCGAGGCTGGGGAATATATCATCATCCCGAGGAATGGTTCGAGCGGATTTTATCTGCGCAATTCGAATGGCGATTCTCTGGCATTACAGGACAATACCAGTTCGGTGGTTCATTCTGTCGTATGGACGCTGGAGACCGATGCGGGTGAGAGTCTGGTAGTCCCCCCAGGTGATGCCCAGGGCAATTGGATTCAGGCGATTTGGCCGACCCCGGGGGAGCCCAACCCATTCTTTGGCCCATACACCGGGCCAAACAGTGTCGAAATCACCGAGGTATTACCTCACTGCTATGATGACGCGCAGACCCCCCCAGATGATTGGATTGAACTTCACAACACCGGCACTCAACAGGTCAACCTCTCGCGCTGGAGCCTGGCTGCTGATGAGGGCGAAGATGTGATGGTTCGCCATGACAACATATGGAACCGTAGCGCCACCTCACCGACGGTAACACTGCTTGAAGCTGATGAATATATGGTGATTCTTGCGCCGAATTATTTCATCAAAGGCTATGGAGATTCATTGTCCTTGAACAACCCCGATGGCAATACGACCCATGCCATAGCATGGAATATCACCACCGATTGTGATACTTTGGGTCGTGCCGATGATTCCGCACAGGATTGGGTCGAGACGATGTGGCCGACACCGGGAGAGGAAAACCCCGACCCGGCGGATTACAACTTCGATGCCGACATACAATTCACCCGTCTGATGCCCTATCAAACCGATTATAATGAGCGCAATAATGAGTTCTTTGAACTGACTAATTTCGGCGCAACCCACGCCGATTTATCGGGCTGGGTGATAAATAAAATCTCCTCGGGAGGTGCCGCATATAACGCCTCATTCACCAACTTGATCCTCACCCCTGGAGAAGTTATTGCCATTACCCCCGATGCCGGACACCTCGGATTAGATGGCGGATTCACCGCAACCTCAGCGCTCGATGTGATGACATCGGCGCTGTACCTTACCGATAATGGTGGAACCTTGCAATTGTACAACCCACAAGGAACCTTGGTCGATGCGGTGGCGTGGAAAGACGCGGCGTTACCAATCGAGGGCTGGAATGGGCCGGCGATAACCAATCCCAATGTCTCCACCACCGGACTGATTTATCTGCGCGGCGATGGATGTGGCAATTCTGCTGACACCAACTCCAGTGCTGATTGGCAGGTGAAGTGGTCTCGGCTCGGCGCCAGTCACCTTTGCTTGGAGACTACTTTCGCCACCACCGGAACCTTGACCGCAACCATCGGACCGAATGGTGCATTGGGTGAACTTCTGCAATTCATCGATTCGGCCGAATCGAGCATCCACGTACACGTGTACCAGATGTACAGTGCGGAACTGGTACATGCGCTGAAATCTGCTGCCGGCCGAGGTGTCGCGGTGACGGTGGTGCTGAACGAGCCCGAATACGCGTACTGGAGTTCTTACGACACCGACCGCCAATATGGCATGGCAAGTGAATTATCAGGGGCTGGGGCAACGGTATATTTCATCGGTGAACCGCTCGATGATGATGCTCCTTCCAGCCCTTATCCCTATATCCATTCAAAGGTCGCGGTCAAGGATGACGAATCGGTGTGGATCGGCTCGGGCAATTGGAAATCGTCATCGCATCCAACCGCTGATTACGGCGGTAATCGTGAATGGGGAGTAATCATCGATAGTAGCGATGTTGCGACCATGGTTCTGCAACGAATGGCCTGGGATGAAAACCCGGCTCACAATCATGTGTTGAATTACCAGAGTAGTATGAAACCGAGTGGTTGGGCCACGCCGGTTGCCGATACCGACCCACAACCCTACGGCCAGTATTCGCCGATTAGTGGCTCATTCTCAGGTCGAATCCTGACCTGTCCCGACGACTGTATGGAAGGATTGGTGGCGACGATTCTATCTGCAGATGAGTCAATTCTTCTTTCGCTTGCCAGTTTTGATCTGGACTGGTATTGGGGTTGGGGAGAGAACCCGGTGCTGGGAGCGCTTGAGCAAAAGGCCGGTGAAGGGGTGAAAATTCACATGATCATCGATGATTCATATTCCAATGATGAGACGAGAGAAGCGGTTGATTTATTCAATAATGAATGGAATCGCAGCAATGGTTGGGATACCGCAGCGGTAATCATCAGCACCAGTGACGAAATATATTCTCTGCACAACAAGGGCATGATAGTCGATGGCGATAGTGTGCTCATCTCCTCAATCAATTGGAACGCGAATTCGATTCTGAGAAATCGCGAAATGGGAATCGTCATCGATAATACTGCCTTGTCGGCAATCTATACCGCCTCGTGGCAGGAGGACTGGGACCGACTCGACATGACTACCGATACAGATAGTGATACATTACCTGATTATTGGGAAGTGGCCTATGGGCTCAACCGCACCAACGCTTTCATCACCGACCTGACCATCGGTGAAGAGGGAATAGACAGCGATAATGATGGACTGATAAACAGCCTTGAATTTGCCTATGGCGGCGACCCGTTCCTGGCCGACACCGATGGTGACTGCATCCCAGATGGCAAGGAAGCAGCCTGGGCAATGTCGCTGGATGGACTCAGCAACGAGGCGAAAATCCAATTTGCCATTCAGGCGATGAATAGCGAAGACGCCGATGATAATGGCGAAAATGATGGTGTCCAATTTGATTGCGGGGTAGATTTCGTCGGCTCGACCACAGTTATCTCCGATAGCGATGGCGATGGCGTTACCGATGCTGATGACCAATGTCCCCTGACTTCGGCCGGTGCCACTGTCGACATAGTGGGCTGTGCGGTCAACCTCGATCCCGACCAAGATGGGGATGGAATCCCAGATGCCGTCGACGAATGCCCGGATACTCCCCCCAGCACCGCGGTTTCGGTGCATGGATGCTCCGACCAGCAATCACGCAACCAGGTGGGAAGTGGGACTGGAGAGGATGAAGAGGATAATAAATCCAACTTCTTCTTTTACGCCGGGGCAGTTGCCTTGGTATTATTACTTGGCTCCATGGTCGGGGTGGTGAATTCCTATAGAGCAAGAAACCGTAATTATGCTGAGGATGAAGATGATAAGGAATTAACCGATATCCAAGGTGAATGGAGCACTGCCGCCTTGGACTTTGGCGCGATGCCGGTATTGGACGGCTCCGCCGACAGCACTCCTGCCACCTCAACAGATGCGACCTCATCTGAGGATGACGCGGTGGGGACGGGGCTGGAGCCGACAACCATTCAGGGAACGGAAGTGGCGGTTGGCTCACCGGACATGGCGCCGGTCGCGGCATCGGAGTCAGCATTCGATGTCGGAGTGTTCGCCGGTTGGACGCCAGAGGTCATCCAGACCTATCTCGATCAGGGGTGGACTCTTGAGCAACTCAAGAATTGGTATGACCAGCACTCTTGAGAACTGAATTTATCAACATTTATTGGGAAGCGATACTTCCTGTGGATGAGGAAAGCACATGATGCGCTCAAGTAATCCGTTTCTGAAAAATAATTCATTCGCTTTACCTACGACTCAGCCGCACGAGCGGATGAGCCTTGAGGGAGTCGCCAACCGTACCGGTATGCTACTGATTGTGGTATTGTTTTTCGCGGCGATGACGTGGATGATCACCTGGGGTGAAATCGAAGCCAATTACGATGCGGTGAACTCCGGACTGGAACCGACCGCCGGAGGTTGGACGATGATATTCTTGGTGGTCGGGGGCGTCGCCTCGCTGATAGTAGCGCTGATTATATGGTTCAAACGCCCAGAGAATCCGCAGATGTTGATGTTCACCTACGCCGCTTTCGAAGGGATGCTGTTGGGCTCCTTTTCAGCCATTGCCGAGTTGATGGTGCCCGGTGTCGCCATCCAAGCGGTCGGTCTGACCTTCGGGATTTTTCTGACGATGTTGGGGATTTACCGGATGGGTCTCATTCATCCAAGCAAGAATTTCTACATCGCAATCTCATCGGCGATGGGGGCGATTTTCCTGATTTATTTCGTTTCCTTCGCACTGTGGATGGTACCAGGTGCACCGCAGGTTCCGTTCATCCACGGTAGCGGCTGGATTGGAATAGGGTTTTCACTTTTCGTCATCATGATTGCCGCACTATCTTTTGTGATGGACTTCGACTTCATAGAGAAGGGGGTGGAAAACGGCGCCCCGAAAAAGATGGAATGGTGGGCCGCTTTCGGTCTGCTCGTCACCTTGGTCTGGCTGTATGTGGAAATCATCCGACTATTGCTGAAATTGGCCGCCAGAAAATAAATTTTCTCGGCGAAGGGTTCATCCCCACTCGCCATATCACATCGGTGAGGGAAGATTGGTTGGCGCGAAAAATCCCCGAACTTGACCTGCGCGAATGGCATGACCCGACGAGGCGCACAGACTTTGTCACCAAGATGGGTGAGGCTCTGGAGGATATCGGCTTTTTCGCCCTGAATAATCACGACATCGACCTGCAGTTAATCGAATCAGCATATGACAACGCCAGTGATTTTTTCTCCCGCCCCGAGGCCGAGAAACTCGGCCACGAGCGCCTTGTAATCCAACGTCAACGAGGATTCGTACCGTTCGGAGTCGAGCATGCCAAAGGTAATCTCGCTCCAGACCTGAAGGAATTCTGGCAAAGTGGCCGTACCTTACCATCAGACCACCCCAAGGCAGATGAATTTCCGACCAATACGTGGCCTGACGAGATACAGCCTGATTTCCAAACCACCATCGATGGACTTTATCGTGAAATGGAAAAATTATCTCACGAACTGCTGTGCGCTGCCTCACTATATCTCGGTAAACCAGAAAAATGGTTGAGTGACATGGCCGAAGACGGAAATACCATTCTGCGGGTGATTCACTATCCGCCAATCTCTCCCGATGCACCCCCCGGTGCAATCCGCTCAGCGCAGCACGAGGACATCAATTTCATCACCCTGCTGGTCGGTTCAACCGCAGATGGTCTTGAGGTTATGGACCACGATGGCAGTTGGATAAAGGTCGAAGGAAATCACCATCACATCATCGTTGACTCGGGCGACATGTTGCAGAGTCTTACCAATGGTCTGTTCAAATCCACCACCCATCGGGTAATCAACCCTGACGACTGTGTTTCTGACCGTTATTCGATGCCGCTCTTCGTCCACCCTCACAACGACATCGACCTGAGTCCGCGGCCGGAATTCATCGCCATGACTGGCGGTGAAGCCATGTATCCCTCTATTACCGCCGGTGAATATCTCCATCAACGGCTTGAGGAAATCGGGCTTACCTCAAAGTGAGGGATTAGTATGCGCTTGGGTGAGATGTGTGAACAGATTCGCCGCGGTGAGGAAATCGCAAGTACTGATATCGAATCTTTCATCACCCTCGTAGCCCGCCGAGAGTTGTCCAATGCCGAAGTGGAGGAGTGGTTGAGAGCGGTCTATCATCACGGGCTATCGAATCGAGCCAAGGTCATCCTGACCAAAGCGATGATGGAATCCGGAGAAATCCTGAGATGGGATGATTGCGATATCGACACCTCTCTGGTGGTCGACAAACATAGCACCGGCGGGGTTGGCGACAAGATGTCGCTGATGCTCGCCCCGGCGTTGGCTGCCTGTGGGCTATACGTCCCGATGCTCGCCGGTCGAGGGTTGGGGCATACCGGTGGGACGATTGACAAGTTGGAATCAATTCCTGGATTCTGTACCGATATCTCGCCATCACAGATGCAGGAAATCGTCCTCGAAGTCGGTTGTTGCATCGCCGCCCAAAGCGACTTGATCGCCCCTGCCGATGGGCTTCTCTACGCCCTGCGCGATGTGACCGGAACCATCGCCTCGCTTCCCCTTATCACCGCCTCGATAATTTCCAAGAAGGTTGCCGAGGGCATCACCTCACTGCTGTTGGATGTCAAGTGCGGCAGTGCCGCATTCATGCGTAGTGAGGAAGAGGCGATGGAACTAGCACAATCGATGGTCGATACCGCCACCGGACTCGGGGTGAAGACCGTCGCTCAAGTCACTCGGATGAGCGACCCCATCGGCAGGATGGTCGGCAATTCACTCGAGGTGTTGGAGAGTGTGGAGGTGATGCAGGGCAACGGCCCTGGAGATACCGTGGAATTGGTCGTCCTTCAAGGTGGCCAATTATTGCTGATGGCCGGGGTGGTTAATGACCTGAAGGATGGATTGAAAATGATTCGGGCATCACTACAGGATGGCTCCGCGCTGGCTAGGTTTCGCCGTATGTGCATCGCCCAAGGAGTCGAGGAAACCATCGCCGGACAACTATGTATTGAACCGCGGGCAGTCTTACCTAAGGCCAGAGTAATTTCGCTGGTCCGCGCAGAAAAAGATGGCTTCATCAACGGATTTTCGGCGTTGCCATTAGCCCAGGTGGCCGGAGAAATAGGTGCCGGGAGAAAAAATTTCGGTGACGTGATCATACCCTCGGTCGGCCTGCAATTCGACCTCGGAATCGGTGATGATATCAGCCGCGGCCAAATCTGGTTAAGCGTGCACCACGAGGCTCCACTAAGGCCCGAACAGTTGGATAAATTATCTGCCGCAATAGAAATTGGCAGCGTTTCGAAAGAGCCACTTGAACGGCTGATTTCCACCCTGGAATAGACCACTGGATAGCGATGCCGTCATAAGTGAAATGATTGTCGCCGACTTTACTGCCGCTTTAGCTTAGCTGGTGGAGCGTGGGACTGTTAATCCCAAGGTCGCCGGTTCGAACCCGGCAAGCGGCGCTCTTCGAAATCGAAGTAGGGTTGAACTCAGCGTTACAGAGATTGGATACAACACTCGGTTCCGAACAGATTAGGCGAAGAAGAAAGCGCTTAACTAGAAATCATCATCGTCGAAATCAGCGAGGAAGGCATCTAGTTCTTCGTCATCATCATCATCGCTCGTATCGTCAACCGCTTCAGCCTCGACTTCCTCAGGGGTCACCTCCTCGGCATCGGCCACTACGGCCTCGACTTCCTCGGAACCTTCCTCCACGGGTGATTCCACCTCGACGACTGTGATGACCTCTGCCGTGACACCATCGCCCTCCACCACCTCGGCATTCACAACCTCTGCTTCCACAACCTCTTCGGCGTTAACCACCTCAGCCGTTTCAACCTCGACCAACTCCACCGTTGCGGCTGAAGAAGTTGTGAACTTCGGCGCAGCCCTTCTACTCTTGGCAGTAGCCGTTGGAACGGGTGATTGTGAGGAGTGGATCGGAGTTACCTCCGGTAATATCTCTGCTTCAAATATCTCTGACTCTCCGGCTTCAAGTCTCCGCTCAAGGCGCCATTCGACGAATGAGTTACGAGTATTCTCATTGAGGCCAATAAAAAGCACCAGCAATAATATCGCAACAATAAATGGCACCCACCAGTTCTCCTGCATCCAGTCAAACATGCCCTGCAAGCCGGTACTATCCTCAATCGCCAGAGATTTCGCATCGACATGGAGATACCATGACTTTTCAAAAGTCACCTCCGAACTGTCCAGACCGGTCACAATCCAGTCACGAGATTGGTTGCGGGTCAAGGTGTAATCACCGGGCTCCAGCCAGATATTCAGTTCGACATCATAGGGTGAGCGAGGGCCCGTCGTACTGGGGTTGGGAGTAAGGCAGGTGCCAACGGCATTTCCCTGCACGTCGTAGCCCCACCAAGCACCGACTTCAACACCGCCTTGAAAAGTGAGTTCAAGTCCGTTGACATTGTCTTCCTCATAGACTCCATCACCATCCTTATCCAATGCTAATCTGAGATTTGCCCCCGTCGGACAGAGGATATTTGTCGGCAGGGGCTGATAACTCATATCGGCGACCATTCTTGTGGTTCCTGCGGGAATCCATATCTCCTTGCGGTGGGAACTGGCAGGAGGAAAATCCGAGCCACTGCTGAAGACCGCGAATTCACCTTCCCATACCGTTTTTAATTGGTCTCCGGAACGGGTCACAGGGTCCTCGAAGAGAATTTCTTCGGTGAGGTTGATAACATCCCATACCTCGACCTCGTAATCATCGATTTGGCCATCTCCATCGGTATCGCGCAATTGTTGCAGTGCCAGAGCCGCGGCAACCGCCCTCTCGGCATTCACCATGCCGTAACCCTGAACATAATCCAAGGTACGACCATTGATTCCTGATGAATTCACCGAAGTCGCGATATTCTCGCCGGTGGTAATCCGGTCAGCGGTCAACTTGAGAATCAATTCGGCCTCATGTATCGGCCGAGAGGCAGTGGCAGGGGGGGCAATTCCGGTCGGATCGTGCAGATTGGGGTCTCCTTCCTCAGAGAGGTCCTCATCGACATTACTCATCCGCATACTAGGAGCGGCCTGGAACATCAATGCCACCAACCCGGCGACGTGTGGGGTTGCCATACTCGTGCCCGAAATCGACAGGTAGTAGTAATCCAGGTCACCAGAGCCGAAATCTCCAGCCCCAGTGCCACCACCAATCATTGTTGCCCGAGCAGCAGCACTCCAGATATCTACCCCGGGAGCGCTCACATCAGGCCAGGTGGTGATGTCAGATTGGTCACCTCGACTGGAAAAATCCGACATGCCGACGCCATTCCGATTTGCCGCGGCGATGCCGATTGCAGATGGTACCTTGGCGAAGATGTTAGAGCGGTCATCGCTACCATCACCGCCATCATTGCCATTGGCAAAGATGACCGCGACGTTATTGTCCCATGATAATTTATCAATGATCTGTACCGTCAAGTCATTGCTATCGGCAGAATCGAAGGGGAATCCCGGCCCCCATGAATTGGTGACGACTCTGATATTCCAAGCCTCTTGGGTTGCAGTGCCCGGTGCGGACAATTCGAAAACATGTTCCAACGCCGAGTACTCATCGATGGTGAATACCGCCTCACCCATCGACAACCCGATTAACCATGCATTGGGAGCAACCCCGAGTTTATCATCGGCAGAGGCATCGCCATTGCCGGCGACCGTTCCGGCAACATGGGTGCCATGCCCACTTGTAGTATCGGTATTCTGCATCGGAATCCAAGCAAAGGTAGGAGTGGTGGAACCGGATCCTTGGTCTAGTTTTGCATTGTAAATCACCTTGTCACCAGCCGCGGGCTTGCTCGGGTTTGCCGGGCTCTGCGGGTTGTAGTCCAAATCGGGATGAGTGGCATCGATCCCACTGTCCAAAACGACTACAGTGACCCCATCACCCCTGATTCTAATATGCTCTACAGTGGTGGTTCGCTCCTTTGAAAGAATCTCTCGGTCCCATACATTCCTAGCCCCTATGGTATCTACTGTCTGGTTCATGTAGAACTCTATCGGACTATTCCACTCGACCCATTTCACTTCCTCGTAGTTCGCCAATTCGGCAATGGCGAACGCTGGACCGGTAGCATAGACCGCCGGCACAACTCTAGTGCTGTGAAGTGGTAATAGTCCATGTTGGCGCAGAAAAACATGCTTCTCTTCTCCGGCTGAACCATCTTCAAACTGGATTATCACCTGTAATTGAACATTGGCCGCCGATTCTCTCAACACGTGTTTCAAGGCGATGTCAATGGAATCGGAATAGGTCGGTAATGACCCCTCCTCATCAACCAGGTCGACGATTTGCTGCGATGATTCTGCCGTACCTTCTGGAGCCTCATAAACCGGTAATAGCCAACCGCCAACCGAGGAAGACACCACCAGCAGAATGAGCAGACCGGCGGCTGGGATTCTGCGCATCAATGAAGCGTTCAATCCACCCCGTTTCAAGCCTCGCCTCACGTGTGCGGGGGCGTTACGGCGCCTATGGCGCCGTCATTCCCATTCAATCGTGCCCGGCGGCTTATTGGTGATGTCGTAGACGATTCGATTGACTGAGCCCTTGACGGCATTAGTGATACGAGTCGAAATCTTGGTCAGCACAGAATGTGGAATCGGTGAATATCTGGCGCTCATGCCATCGATACTGGTGACGGCACGCACGACCACGGTCTCACCATAAGCGCGAACATCGCCATGAACACCGACCGATTTCACCGGCAATAGGGCAGCAAAGTATTGCCAAGGCAATTCCATCTCCCCACGCTGTGCCGCGGCTTCCAGTTCCTCCTCGACGATTGCGCAGGCCACTCGAGTAACCTCTACCCTTGCCGGGGTGAGGTCGCCTAGGCAGCGGACCGCCAGACCAGGACCGGGGAAGGGTTGGCGATTACTGCTCTCAATATTCAAGAAGTGGCCGACTTCGCGGACCTCATCCTTGTAAAGATCTCGCAATGGCTCGACCACAACCAACGACATGTCTTCGGGCAGACCACCAACATTGTGATGTGATTTGATGGTATCACGGGCACCACCACCGGACTCGATCCAATCGGGTGCGATGGTTCCCTGAATGAGATATTTGGCTCCGACTTCATCTTGTTCCTCCTCAAAGATACGGATGAATAATTCACCGATGACCTTGCGCTTTTGTTCCGGCTCGGTAATTCCCTCAAGGGCGGCAAAATATCGGTCCTCGGCATGAATCACAGTGAGGTTCAGTCCTATTCCAGCCAGCATCTCCTGAATCTCCTCGGTCTCATTCTTTCGCATGAAACCGGTGTCGACATATACGCAGTGAAGCAGTTGGCCAACGGCGATATCGGCGATTACCGCGGCGACGGTGCTATCTACGCCACCGGAACAGGCGATTACTGCAATATCATCCACTTCTTCACGCAGAGCGGCGATGGATTCCTTGACGAACCCTTCGGGGGAGAACATCACAACTCACCTTGGACCTGCTCGTCTTGAGCCATGACCCGGTCGTGTTGCGCTAGTTTATCATCGGCCAAAGCTGAGGCCAGTGTTTCATTTCCCAGTGCCAGCATCTGCACCGCCAGAAGGCCGGCATTGTCGCCACGGTCAACCCCGACACAAGCGGCGGGAACCCCTGGTGGTAATTGAACGATGGAGAGGAGACTATCGAATGGAACCTTGCCGCCGACCGGGATGCCGATGACCGGCTTGATCGTCAGGGCGGCAACGGCACCGGGCAAGGCCGCGGCCAGACCGGCACAGGCGATGAATATCTTACAATCGGAGGCGACGGCATCTTTGACTATCGATTCGACGAAGGTCGGAGAGCGATGTGCGCTGGCGACCCGCACCTGATAGACAACCCCAAAGCGGTCGAGAACTGCGGTACACTTCTTCACCACCGGCAGATCGGATGAACTACCCATCAGGATGGTTACTTCCATGTCCCTGCGACCAAAGGGGGGTTCATCAAATTGCCGAGAGCATGGGGTCATCATCAACCACTCCGACCAAGGAAACAGATTCGGGAGTGGTTGCGTACTCTGGGAATTGCCAGACCCAAGGTTGTGGTGCCAAGATATGACCTCCACTGTATACGATAATGGCTGAATTCTCGCCCATCATCCGCAAGCGCTTCAGCAACGCTGGAATCACCCACGCCGGCTGTTCATGATAATTCATCACCTGGCGCGGCCATTGCCGCTGCCACTGGACCAATCGCCGGCTCAACAGCATTTCCACTTTCAGTAGACGACGTCCTCTGGCGGCGAGTTGAGGAGATGGCTCAAGGGCGTCGACCCAAGTGTATAACAGAGCCATTGCCAATCCGATTCTTCCGGTTCTAGCGGCTAAACCGATCGCCCTTGCCGCCCATGGCCCGATGGGTGCGGCATCTAATTCCAGTAAGCGGAAAATCCGATTTCTCAGCGATATGGAAAGGTGCGACAAATCTTCTTCACTGACCTCATTATGCAATTCCACCAAAGGGGCGCGCCACAATACCGAAGGGGAGGATGCGCGCATATCAGGCGGTACGGATGGCGATACCCGGGTTGCGGCAAGCCAGTATTTCACTAAACCGTGAACATTCATCGGCAACTCGGCTATTTGTTCCACAGAACACGATTGAGGTTGGCATTAACCCAGATTCGGAGACAGTCCCCGGCTGAAAGTGAAACTATTCCTCTTCTCCCACGGGTGGTAAGGCCCAATCCGGCCATTCGATGACTTTTCCAGCATTGGCCTGCATCAGTGCGATGGCGCGTTTTGCCACCACCTTGGAGCCGGTGTGCAGAAGGGGGTCCTTACGGATATTGAAATCAGCTGAATTGGAAAGCACCAGAAAGCACGCTCCGGCGATTCTTTCAACCCGCAGGGTAATCGTCTCATCGTCCACCCTCTCGATGGAAATTCTCCCTTCCTTCCAGTCTCTTTCCTCGCCATCGACACGGATTGTAGTTCCCGGAGCGATTGGCAGAAGCCATCTCGCACCATCGACTGATACCGCCGCAGAACCGCCGCGTAAGACGAATATGAGAGAAACCAGAAGCAGGAGGGTCCACGCGAAAACGCTGGCTTCGGCCGCCTCTCCGCGCATTGACGACCAGCCGATGTATCCGGTTCCCAAGAGTGAGAATGCTGAAACCGATGCCAGGGAGAAGCCATGAAATGAACCGATTCTGCGCCATTGCAGCAGCAACAATCCTCCGCCACTCAACAACATCCCCAGTTGGGCACTGACCAAGGCCCACATGTCGTCAGTCTGGTCAAGCAGAAGAATCAGACCGGCCAGCATCGCACAGCCAATTGAGGTGGCGGCAGGAAATAGCCACGAAACCGCCAGTGGGCGCAGCCGCTGACGCTTCCAACCTCGACACGAGGGGGGAGCTATCATCTCTCTGTCCTCCAACGCCGAAATAATTGTCTTCTGACGTCTAGAATAAGCCGCAGTCGTCTCTTTCCAACGTGCCTTTGACCACAGCGGAGCAACCGCTGGCGTCCACCATCGCTTATCTCCCTCGAGAAAACCACCAGCGGGACGACCGGAGATACGTGGGGCCCCTGCCATGTTGGGGCATGAACAGGGCCGTCTTTGAGTATGGCGCTCTATTCATCCATAGGGTGACGAAGACAGAGGTTACGTGCCGCGTACACTTCATCAACCCGGCCGACCGGAGTCGTGGTCGGAGCGGCGTGTAAGGTCTCGGCATCAGCCTGTAGTACCTTAACGAAAACCTCGGCAAAATCATCCAGGGTCTCCTTTGATTCGGTCTCGGTCGGCTCTACCATCATGCACTCGGGTACGACCAAGGGAAAGTACACCGTCGGCGCCATGAAACCATGGTCGAGCAAGCCTTTGGCGACATCCATGGCGCTAACTCCTTTCGATTCCTTCATAGGTAACATGGATAAGGTGAATTCATGCTTTACAATCTCAGCCGGGCTGCCGTCACCAAACTCTCCTTCGACACCCTGTTCTCGTGCACATTGGTGGATACGGTGGCGTAGGTAATTCGCATTCAGAACCGCATGTTCGGTCATCTGTTCAAGGGTATGGCCATAGCGTCGGTAAAATGCCCAACTCCGTACTACCGCTCCCGCATTGCCATGCCATTGCTGCACCTTGCCGATACTTTGCCGCGGCTCATACCAAGTATACCACCACTGCTCATCAATGGCGGTGGTATCGGTGGAACGAATCGGCCGGCGTTTAACCAGCGGGCCGGGCAGGAATTCGGCCAAATGTGTTCGTACACCGATTGGGCCACTACCCGGGCCTCCGCCGCCATGCGGCTGGGAGAAGGTCTTATGCAAATTATAGTGGACCGCATCAAAACCCATCAGACCGGGATTGGTCTTACCCAGAATGGCATTGAAATTAGCCCCGTCATAATACATCTGACCTCCGGCAGAATGCACTATCTCGGAGGCCTGTGCTATCTCCACCTCAAATATCCCGAGGGTATTGGGGTTGGTTATCATCATCGCCGCGGTATCATCACCGACCACAGAGCGTAAAGCCTCCAGATTCAAACTTCCATCGGCTAGACTCGGAATCTCGATAATACCCATCCCGGCCAAAGCCGCGCTGGCCGGGTTTGTACCATGGGCACTGTCTGGAACTATGACCTTGTCTCGGCCTTCTTGGCCGAGCGAGCGATGATATTCCTGGAAACACCTGATTGCGGTGAATTCACCTTGGGCGCCGGCGACCGGCTGCAAGGCAACTTCATCCATCCCGGAACAGATAGCCAGCATACCCTGCATCTCGTGGAAGATGGCCATCAGTCCCTGCTGATGACGCTCGGGCTGAAGTGGATGTAAATCGGCGATTCCGGGCAAATCTGCTATCGTCTCATTGACACGAGGATTGTGTTTCATGGTACAGGAACCGAGCGGGTAGAAGCCGGTGTCGATACCGAAATTTCTCGTCGATAACCAGGTGTAGTGGCGAACCACCTCCGACTCGGAAAGGCGGGGCCATCGAGCCGGCTTCCTCCGTACCAGTTCCGCCGGTAATGAAACCTGGTCCGCCGCCATTATCGGTGCCGGTTGCGACCACCCCGAGCCTGGGGCACCGTGCGAATCGAATAGGTTACTCATTCACTCGCCCCCTGAATCTTGGCGCTCGACCAAGCGGCCAGATGAGCCGCCAGCAAATTGATTTCAGCCTTGGAATTCTGATCGGTGACAGAAACCAACAGCCAATTCTTTCGCTCCGGATACCAACGCGAGAGGTCGAGCCCGCCGATGATCCCCTGAGAATCAAGATAATCCAGGCACTCAGATGCCGGACCTGGTAATTCAACTACGAACTCATTGTAATGATGGCCGCTTAGATGCGGCAGGGCCAGAGTTGTAATGGTACCGAGTTTTGCCTTCGCCAGTTGGCAGGCAGCCATATTTCGTAGCGCCAGAGTATGCAGACCCTCGGGTCCCAACAGTGACATATGCATCGCTCCCATTAGGGCGATGAGAGTTTCATTGGTACAGATGTTCGAAGTGGCTCGATGTCTGCGAATATGCTGTTCGCGGGTTGAGAGGGTCAGGCAATACGCCACCTCGCCATTAACGTCGACCGTGCGCCCGACGATTCTACCCGGCATCTGTCGCAGATAGGCATCTCGGCAGGCGAAGATTCCATAAATAGGCCCACCAAAGGTTATCGGGCTACCAAATGGCTGCCCCTCTCCGACGACGATGTCGGCACCATACTCCCCCGGGCATTCGACGATACCGAGGCTGGTGGGCTGAACCCCGACTATCAAAGCGGTATTCTCGCCGATTATCTCCTTTAGTCTCACCAAACCTCCATCGAGGAGTCCGAGGGGATTGGGCTGTTCGACATAAACTCCACACGACCCTGCGGCCTGCTCGGCCGCGTCGAGGTCGAGGGTACCATCACTACTGTGCGGCAGAGTGCGGATTTCGATTCCCCCCCCTTGAGTATAATTTCTAATCACGCTCATCCTACTGGGTGGGGTCAATTCTGAGATGTAGACAACATCCTTCTGCTCGGCTTTGCGGTTGTGTATCCGATGCGCCGCGGCTATCGCCTCTGCTGCTGCGGTCGAGGCATCGTAAACACTGACATTGGCAACCGCAAGGCCAGTTAATTCGCTGATCAGGGTCTGGAACTCCCACATCGCTTGCAGCATCCCCTGACTGACCTCGGGTTGATAGGGAGTATATGCGGTAAGAAATTCACCGCGTCGTATCAACTGTAGTACCAGCGCCGGGACGTAGTTTCGGTAAAGACCGGCGCCGAGGAAACTTACTCGCTCGGATAGAGCGACGTTGGCACCGAGTAGTCTGCGCGCATCACGCAGCACTTCCTCTTCCGATTGCGGTTCGGGCAGAGGCAGTTGACCATCGTAGCGCACCGCGGCCGGAATATCGGCAAAGAGTTCGTCGATTGAATCCATTCCCAACACCGAAAGCATCTCACTCTCGCGCCCGTAATTCGGCAGTTGGTCAACCATATGAGCACCTCAGGAGGATTTCCTCACCCTCTCCCTGTAAGCGAGCATCCATGAAGATTCCCAACCGGAAACCACACATTTCCCAACTTGTGATATTGCATAAGTTCTTCAAGTCGATGCTCTTTAGCAGTTGTGAGGTATCTGATGCGAGTAGCGATTTCAGGCGACGACGGGTTCGTCGCCCAGCACCTGGCAGCATCGTTTGGCGATGACGTGGTGCTGATAGATACCAACACGGTCGAGGATTCAAGAACTCTCGATGCGGCATTGGCATCGGTAAACTGTTTGATTCATCTGAATGGACATCCGCCGAATTCCAACCTATCGCGAGATTCCCCCGAAGCGATTCCGGCGATGAAGCAATGGGCGGTTCGATTGGCCGATGCGAAAAATCGCCACCAAGGATTGCACATGATATTATTGGGCTCCCTGCGAGTGCACTCGGATGAGACCTCTGACGCCTATACAGGTGAAACCTCGCTATCCCCACGCGACGCTACCGCGGAAGGTCAGTTGTGGGCTGAAGAGCGCTGTCTGGAACACGCCATGGATACCCACCCGGTTTCGATTCTTAGAGTGAGTAATCTTCACGGCACCCCGGTAGAAGGTGGCGATGGAAGAGGATTCCTATTCGATTTTGTCAAACAGGCGCAGACCGGTTGGATAGCGGTTCCCGGCGATGGTGAAGGAATCAAGGATCTGATTCACATTCGTGACCTAGTCAATATCATCAGTGCGGTTGCAAAAAACCCTCCCCCGACCAGGGAGGCTCTGGCCATCGGCTTAGGGAGTACGATACCTTTGCGAGAATTGGCCGTACCGATCGCCGAAGCCCACGGTGCCGAAATCCAATTATGGGCAGCGTCTGGCGATGAACAGTGGGGATTTGTCGAGGTTGACATTCTCCACCACCGATTGGCGTGGAAACCTGAGGTTGGAATCGAGGACATCATTGCTGAAGCCTTGGGAAATGTCGCTGAAAACCCATGTTAAGTTGGTCGGAGACATTGTGAAAACTCGACTAATTGAGTTCACTTTGAGCCGTCGGAAGCAAAAACCGACCACGAGTCGTCGTCATTTCGGTACCAGTGTTCACCCTCAGCGGTCTTGTACCATACCGTGCCAGACCCATCAGCCTCGAGGTATTCACCGCCCTCAGGCAAATCCTCCCATGTCGCCACCGTAGTGGCTTCCACCAAGTCTGTCTGGTCTGAATGCTCGTTGCTTTCTACCTCAAATTCAGTTACTGAATCGGAAGAGAATTCCTCTTCCAGATAATCGTCATAACTTTTCTCACCAACAGATGCAGTGGCATCAGACGCGGTCGGGGCACCGCCAACTCCCGGTTTTCCACCGGCCTGACCAACTCCCTTTGAGTCACCCACGGGGGCGACCTTGGCGCCATCCTTGGGTTTCTTCCTGATGAGTAATAATATCACTGCGGTCAGGGCGACAACAAATAATGCCCCGAGTCCCATAAGAGCCATCATCAGCGGTGATAATCCGGATTCGTCTTCGCTCGAAGAAAAGTCATCGCCACTACTTCCACCAACATCAGTTGGGTCTGTCAGTAACGGCATATCTGCTGGGGAACAACCATGGGAAAGGGCAAATTTATATGGTGAATCCGGACAGAGATCGGGTTTGTAAGCATTGAGGATAAACTGACCTTTGCCGTCATCGGCGCGGGTGGTATTCCAAGTTGCATTACCCCAATTATCACCATAACCATCGCCATCGGAATCGCGCCATTGAGTGGGTTCATACTCAAAGTGATCAGCACCATCACTTTTCCACCAACCACCATCCGGCCGTGAATACCCATCACCATCATCGTCCAAGCAACCCTGACGATCGATGGTTGAATTGCCGGCGACGTTTACACAGGAATCAGACCTCTCGGCGTAGCCACCTCTATCACTGTACATCTTATCGCCGTAACCGTCATTGTCGCTATCTTGATGCTGGTCGAAAATCAACGGTAAGGCATCGGCACCATCGGCAGCGGTCCAATCATCGTCAGGGTCTGAATAGCCATCACCGTCGGTATCGGTACAACCAAATCTATCTTTGGTGGAATTACCGCCGATAAGAGGGCAAGCATCGGGGCGGGTGCCGAATGGATTGTCACCAAAGGAATCCTCGTCACCGTCATCCCATTGGGTTCCATCAAAGGGAAAAGCATCGGAATAATCTCCCCAGCCATCCCCGTCATCATCGGCACAACCCTTCAAATGACCAAGATATGAACCACCGGCATTGGTAGGACAATCGTCCTCATTATCGGGAAAACCATCGTTATCATCGTCGAAGTCTTCGGATTCATCATGACAGCCATCGACATCATTGTCGATCAGTCCATCATTGCTCCAATTGGTCGTGCCCATCGGACAATCATCGAAACTGTTGATGACCCCGTCATTATCATTATCGTTGTCCTCGACTGAATTTTTGCAGCCATCCCAATCGTGGTCGGTATCGGCACTCACAATCCAATCACTGATACCGCTGGGGCAATCGTCATCGACATCGAGCATGCCATCGTTATCGTCATCTGCATCCTCGAGGAGATCATGGCAGCCATCGCCATCATTATCGCTCGCCCCATCGCTGGTCCAATTGGTCTCATTCATCGGACAATCATCATATTGGTCGATGATGCCATCTTGGTCGTCATCGATATCGCAGAGATCGCCCTGGCTGTCACCATCGTAATTCTCTTGGCCGGGATTTGCCGTTAACGGACAGTTATCGACATCATCTTCGATACCGTCCTCATCATCATCGAGATCTTCCCCGGTATCGTGACAACCATCACCATCCTGATCCAGTTCCGGGGTCGAGGTCCAATTCGCCAATCCCCTTGGGCAGTTGTCGAGAACGTCGAAGATGCCATCATTATCATCGTCGAGATCCTCAATGTCATCGTGGCAACCGTCCTCATCATGGTCGAGGCTGCTATTCGTACTATCCCAGCCGATGTAGCCAAATTGGCAGTCATCAAGAACATCGTGAAGAAGGTCATTGTCGTCATCGGTCTCGCACGCATCGCCAGCGCCGTCCGAATCCCAATCCGATTGATCTGGATTGGCGACGGTGCGGCAATTATCTATGTAATCCCTCACCCCATCATTATCTTCATCCCAAGCAAACTTCCACACATAGATATCCTCGTCGGTGGCGTAGTGCAAATAGTTTCCGAAGGTGTAGGAGCCGGAGAAATATCCTGCGCCGATATGATATCCGTCACTGGTGGTCAGAATTGCCTCGGTCGAGTCGTTGGCGTTTCCACCGAAGGAAAAACCCCAGATCCAATATCCTGAATTATCGATTTGACCGATGAAGGCATCGTTATGTTGTGGAGTGATGCTGGAGAAATTTATCGAATTGCCCATCTTCATCCAATCACGCATTCTTCCCCCGACGACAATCTGATCATTCGGCATCAGCCCGAGAGCCTGCAGTCGGTCATCTTGCGGACCGCCGGCGCTGGTCGACCAATCGAGGGTGCCATCACTCTGTAGCCTGACAACCAGCACATCCCAGATGCCGACTGTATAGTAGGTCTTAGAGCCGACAGTACCTTCCTCAAGAACATTACCACCAACGATGACGCGGTTTTGACTATCGATGACGATATTATTGAAGTATATCCCGGTGTAAACTTGGAAACCACTACTACCACCATAGGATCTACCCCACTTGAAATTTCCATCTGTGTCGTACTTCACAACAACTCCGGCATAGGTGGATGCATGATTTGAGGTAAAGGTGTTATTCCAGGTTTCTGAGCCCGTATTATATCCCACCACGTAGATGTCGCCATTTTGGTCGAAAGTCATCTGGAAGGCCGTAGACAAACCACTTCCATACGATGACTTGGCCCAGTCCCAATCCTCGACCGACCAGTTATACTTGGCGAGGAAAAATCGTGGGTCATTATTCTCAGGCGTGCCGAGTGAATGGGTACCAAAATTGGTGAAGTTCTGGTAATAGCCGGTGACGTAGATATTCAAATCATCATCGACGAGAATATCCCAGCCGACGTCGATGTCGAAGCCACCATAATTCATCGCCCAATCCCATTTCCCAGTGGTTGCATTCACCCGCGCCACATAGCCATCGTAGGCCTTTGGCTCCAAGGTGTAATTGTCGCCGAAACTCACATTGCCCATAATATAGCCACTGGCGTAGACATTGTCATCCTTATCGATGGCGATACCTCGGCACTCGTCCCACGCCAAAGCAGTACCAGCACTCTCAGCCCACAACCAAGTTCCGTTCGGCGACAACGATGCGACGAGAATATCACCAAGCCCCTCGGTAAAGACTTCAATCGTGCCGAATTGTGAGTCGACGTAGATGCTGCCACAGATGATGATATTTCCTTGGCTATCATATGCCATTTCGTAAATGGCATCATTATTTTCGGAACCGCCAGCATTAGCCCAAGTCGTATTCACCCCGCGCATGCCGACCGCCTGCAAGGCCAATTCTTGAGCAGGATTCAATTCGACCTGATTATCCCGCTTGCCCGGATGAAATATTTCCTCAATCAATCCGCCAGTTGTAGCAACAATTTCATCAGTGGTATCAGTGGTTGCAATTGAAGAACTCGAAATCAACGCAGAAAGCGACAGCAGAATCATCAGGGAGGCAATGGAGGTGGCCGAGCGAACACCCGAATCGGACATGATGCGCGGTCGTAGTAATCCTTCATCAATCCACCCTTTCGCCGATAGCGAAAAAAACCCTAGATGAATGGTGGTCGGACGACTATCGCCTCGACCATTTTTCTCGGTGAAGCGACGACCAGCACGCGGTCGCCCTCACCGACACCACGCAGATATCCCATGCCGATACCGATTTTCTCAAGGCTGGGAGAGGGTGCACCAGAGGTAAGATATCCAATCGTTTCACAATCCTCTGGAGTAACTGAATCCAGGGCGCCTGAATCCGGCGGTAGAACTACTATTTTCCCAGGTCTGGGAAGAGGCCCTCTACCGAGATACCTGACCCCCCACCACCTCGAAGCATCACTCTTAATAGATTGTTCAAGGGCAGCTTTACCGAGGAAATCATGACCCATGTCGAGGCCGAAAGGAACATTGGTATGCCAACTATTTCGCGCCAGGAAGCCGGCCGGTAGAGGATCACCACAATCGCCGAGTCCCGGCCATAGGAAATCCTGTCCGGACAGGAGATATCCCTGCTCCAATCTCAGTGTATCCCGAGCACCCAAACCGACCGGAATCAATCCGTGTAGGCTGCCAATCTTCAGCAGTTCTCGCCATAGAGTCGGGGCACTTTCATTACTGATAAAAATCTCAAAGCCGCGCTCACCGGTATATCCCGTACCCTGAATCCAGCCAGTGATTCCGAGTGAATTAGCAACGATGGCTCGGCCGGTGAAAGGATGAACAACATTACCCTGGCCGAGAACTTCGCCGAGAATCAGTGGACTTGCCGGCCCTTGTAATGCAAGAATACTGGTATCAGCAGATAAATCCTCGATGACGATGCTACTATCGTCGGGTAGCAATGCGGTGAAGTGAGACAGCAGAGTAGAGATCATACCAGCATTTGGCACCCCGAGAATTACCTCCCCCTGAAGTTCCGCCCCCTGAAGTTCCGCCCCCCGACCTCCATGCCAATTAGAGCACCCCGTTGCGGCAATCTCAGATGAATCGGTGACGGCGAAGATCATATCATCGATAATGTGACCTTTTGCGTCCAAGAAATGCGTGTAGGCGCAGCGCCCTTTGGCCACAGAAGTGACGCGCTGGGTGGCTATCGACTCAAGCCACAATGCAACATCGGAGCCAGAAAAGCGGAAGAATCCCATGTGAGAGACGTCGAACAATCCAGCCGCCGACCTGGTAGCCAGATGTTCGGTGGAGATACTGGAGTACCATATAGGCAACTCGACGCCGTGGAAATCAACGATGTTAGCACCTAATTTCACATGATCATCGTAAAGCGCGGTGCGGACCAGTGATTCAAACATCTCGCTCGGTCAGCGCTGAGAGCATCTAGCCCTTATGCTCAACGGAAGATTAGCCACTGAAGGTATAGGAGATGACACTGGACTGATGGCGAAGACCTAAGGAAGTGTGAAATGTGGCACTGAGGGCACTGAGTAAATGTATGGCCTATGAATTAATAATCATCCACTTCGGGTCGAGAGATGATTTCGTCACCCACTGATACAACTTCAGCGACGAATTTTTCCAGTGATTCGGCGCTGACGGCGGGATTGCATATCACCGCTCGCAAGACAACAGATTCACCAATATTAGAGCGGCTGACCATAAATGATCCACCGAGGTAGAGTTCATCACGAATTCGAATATTCAGTTCGTTCATCTCATTCAACTCATACATTTCCTTCGAATGTTCGGTGAAGACACCGGGAGAATATCTGAAACACACATTACTCCAAACTCGACTCGACATCATCTCAAGGCGCGGGTGGTCTTCGACCAGTGATTGTAAATAATCAGCTAATCCAACGTATTGCTCGACCATTCTACTCCAACCAGCATCACCTATCTCCTTCCATGCCAACCACAATTTGAGGGCGTCATTCCTCCTACCACACTGCAGCGAGATATTTCCGAGATCGAGCGCCTCGGTTTGTGGATGTAATAGATAATGAGCACCCTTCCCATGCGAACAGACCTGCCTGAGAAGAGGCCCGTTCTTGATGATGAATACCGAGCAGACGAGAGGGATACCCATCATCTTGTGAGCATCCCAACATATACTATCGGCGAGTTCGACACCATCCATCAAATGAGAATATTTGCTACTGAATAACGCGGCTCCACCCCAAGCCGCATCAACATGAAGCCAAATATCGTTGCTGTGGGCAATCTCGGCAATCTCGACCAGAGGATCGAAGGCCCCGGCGACCGTGGTACCTGATGTTGCGATTATGCACAGTGGAATCTTACCTTCTCGAATACTGATCTCAATCTCCTCAAGTAAGCGCTGTGGTCGCATGCGGCCTGCTTCATCACAGCCGACTATAACCAGGTTATCGTATCCAATGCCTAATACATTGACTACCATGCGAAGTGAATAATGCGACTCTTCTGATACATATACCGCATAGTCTCCGCCGTTGATTCCAAGGTTGAGAGTTGACGGGCGGTGTTTCTGCCGCGCACATAACACCCCTATCAGATTACCATTTGAACCACCGGAAGTGAGCACCCCGGTTCCGGTTGCAAAGCCAACCATCTCTCGCATCCTGGTGATGATTGCAGATTCTATCTGTGATGCCAACGGCGCTAATTCATAGGTGTACATCGAGGTCTGAGCCAATGCAGAGATCACCTCTCCTGCAAATGCCGCCGGAGAAAAGCCACCCCATAGTGGATTCATGAAGTGTGGGTGGTGAGTCTTGACACTATGGCGTAGGAATTCGTCTACTCCCTGCAATACACCCTGCAAACCCTCACCCTCGAGTGGCGGAGTTAATCTGACACTACGGCGTACCTCGCTCGGAGATTCCCCCGGGCTGACCTTATCAGACGAATTGACATCGAGCCAATCTTTGATTCTCAACATTATCTGGTCGAGAAAATCTTCAACTTCCACCAAACCCCCCCTTGCTCAACTACTGCCCTGTACTCCACCGTGGTTAAAGGGGGTTCACAGTATTATTGCCTCGAGCATTTACTACGAAGCACATTTCAAATCAATGCAAACTGCATTTATATTGTGCAATGTTGAATAACTAGGTCACCATAGGACCACCATGTTGGGAGAAACAGGTGGAGCATGGGTGACCAGACTACATCTGATAGTGGCTAAAAATCTACTTTCCAGCGGCTGGTCACAGGCCGAAGTAGCGGCGATTCTGGGTACTACCCAGAGTACGATATCGCGTCAGATTCAGCGCCCTCTGCCTGAACTCGCCGGTAGTGCTGACGAGATTACTGTGGATAAATGGGCCGATGAACTTTCCAAAGCTCTGGTGTTGTCTGGGCCAACCACTGAGGTCGTGCGGCAACGATTTGTCACCGAATTTCAGTTGACTGGAAACCAAATACTTCGCTTTGATACAACCCTGACCGGCATGGACCTCGACGAAGACCAGATCAAAACGGCATTGCTGCGCCGTCTAGAATGGTCGTGTAACAGATTATCGCTCGACATCATCGGGGATTTTCTTCCCGCGGTAGGGTTGAATATCGCCGCCTGTACCGCCGATGCCGAAAGCACTGATGACGTGTGCGCTTTTCCCGGCCGCCTGGCCACGGTTTCGGGTACCATAAGACCGATTGAGCCTGCGGCATATGGTGTGAGTAATCACCTCGCCAACGTATTGCTGCGGGCCAGAAAACGAGATTCTGATAAAGGCGCGATTCTCAACCTGCGCCCACTGATGAAGCGAGCCAGCAATACCGAGGTGAATCAGAAGGCGGTTGCCAAAGCCTGTGATAGCCTTGAGTGGGCCTCGACCACCGCATCCCGAGGTGTAGTTGCTCTCGATGATACCGAATTCGTCGATGTAATCGTCGACGCCGGAGATTTTGGCTGGGAACCGACACTGTATGTATTGGCCAACAACCCGTTGGAATTAGTTGAAAGGACGCACACCTTCTTGACCGCTTTGGCGTGATGAAATGGATGATGTTCCACCTCAACCTCAATTGCTGAAAGTTGTCCGCCCTCAACTCGGATGGAGAAAATGAGACATGGAGGTTTGAAATGAGGAAAGTATTGATAGTTTGCTCGATAGTGCTGGCAGGTACACTGAGCGGTTGTCTGAACCCCTCAGGTGGTACAGTGCCTGACCGGTGTGAATCATTCACCCCGACCATCAGAAGTTCCAACGATACGCTGAGAATCTTGACCTACAACATCTATGCTCTGAGTGATGAGGTGGTTAAGGAATTCACCAATCAAACCGGCTATCAAGTCGAGTTCATTCGCACCGATGACGCAGGTGGAATTCTCGACCTGATGATGCTTACCAAAGATGCACCGCAGGTCGACCTGATGATCGGACTCGACAATTCCTATGTCGGAATCGCTCTCAAGAATTGCCTTTTGCAATCTCATCAGGCCAATACGAGTTCAATCGATGCCTCATTTGAGCAAGGGAGTTTCGCCGCCGAAGATTCGCTGGTTCCGGTTGACCATGGTTACGTTTGCATCAATTATGACAACCAATACGCCGACGGTGAAAATGTATCCATCCCCACATCGCTGGAGAATTTCACCGAGGATATATGGAAGGGCAAGGTTGCGTTCCCTTCAGCAGCAACCTCTTCGCCCGGCCGAGCCTTCATGCTGGCGACGACTGACTATTTCGAGGGCGATGGCGAGTGGGACTGGTGGGCGGCGATGAAGGCCAATGAGGCGATTTTCACTTCCGGATGGACCGAGGCCTACGAAATTCGCTATTCCGGCGGTTATGGGCAGTGGTATGACGGTTTCATCGGCGATGCCCACGCAACGATATCCTACTGTCACTCCCCTGGGGTCGAGGCCTTCTTTGGTGGTAATTGGACCACCTCGGTAGCATTGGATCTACCGCGGGCTTCGTTCCATCAGATTGAGTATTCTGGAATCATCAACGGGGCGGCAAATATCGATGCTGCAAATGCCTTCATCGAATATCTGATCTCCGAGGAAGTCAACCGGGACATGCCGACTAATAATTACATGTACGGGGTATTGCAAGGCGCTGATTTGCCTGAAACAGATGGATATCGATTCCATTCGCTAGTACCTGATGAGCCGGCGAATCTGAATCTGGCTGAACTTGACATTGAAGCCTTGGTCAGACAGTGGCAGAATTCCACCTCATAGAAAATGAAATGGTAGAGTGAAAGAGATGTTATCTAGGGTTCTGCGAACCTTGGTGATCTCAACCTATGCTCTGATGATCTTGGCACCGGTCGTAATTGCCATCGATAGATTGTGGGCCGTGACCGGAGTTGCGCCGTGGCAGGCCTTTGGCTTGCTGGGTGACCTTGCTGTCGCCGATGGAGTCCTGCTGTTCACCTGTTTGGTTTCAGTCACAGCTTCGCTTCTGACATTGGCATTAGGACTGCCATTAGCCATCGTACTAGCAAAATATGAGTGGAAGAATATCGCCTTGATAAGGGCGATTCTAGTACTACCATTTGTATGTCCGGCGATAGTTGCGGCGATGGGCTTCTTGGTACTGTTCGATGCCGGGGGGCCTTTGAACTATGTCGGCATCGACCTGTATCAGCAAAGTGGGATCATCGGCACTATTTCAGCGACCTTGGGCTTTGCTAACGTCGGGCATTTCATCGCCTTGTCATTAGCACTATGCTGGTTCAACCTATCTCTGGTAATTCGTTTCATTGAACCAACTCTGGCAAACATGAATCCCGACTGGGAAGACCAACTGAAGTTATTGCCGCAGGGAAAGTCACTTTGGCAGCGAATCAGGCACCTGTACGCTCCGATACTGGCACCGGGTATCATCGCCAGCGCCGGCCTGACTTTCGTCTTCTCATTCACCTCTTTTGCTCTGGTCAGGTGGCTAGCTCCCAGCGCTGATACTTTGGAAACTCTGATGGCGGATTATGGCGGCTCAGCAGGAATATATGGTTACAGAATAATGTCGTCTGAGATAGTCTTGGCGAGTTCGATGGTGCAGATCGTGATTCTCGGATCTGCCCTGTGGCTGGTCAGTCATATGCAGAGTCTGCACCAGAGCAGAATCGCTATCGTTGCCGAATCATTTCGCCGAAAACAACAGGGAAAAGCCAAACTCAGACACCGAGCAATACTAGTGTGTGGTGTGGTTTTTGCAGTCTTGCCTCTGCTACTGACAATTATTTCGTCGTTTAAGATGCGGGTGGTGGAAAACGGTCAGGTCTCGACCGAATGGACAACACAGGGATGGAGTATCGCGTGGCGAGGAGATTTATCCTATGCCGGGGCTGGAGAGGCACTAGGTTACTCCTTGGTCTATGCCGCGCTAACATTGGTCATTGCCATGCCATTGGGTTGGATGATGGCGGCAACAATTCATTCACTGGAGAAAGAAGGCAAGTTGGTAAGAGCGAAAATCGTTGATTTCATCTCATTCGCACCGTTGATCGTATCGGCGGTGATGGCGGGTCTAGGCATCCTGTTGGGAATTATCATGTGGTTTCCAGAATTATTTGCTTGGTTTTTACTCCCGGTATGGGCGCATATCATGATGGTAACTCCGTTCGTGGTAAGGGTGATGCTACCGGCTCTTCGTTCGATGGACGAACGCTATATCGAGCAGGCAAAGATTTTGAGATTGAACCAATTCCAAAGGTTTCGACTTATCACTCTGCCGAGTCTGAAGGGGCCAGTGATTGTTGCATCAGCGCTGTGCCTAGCCTTTTCCTTGGGTGAATTCGGCGCCACATGGGTGCTGGCACGAACCGGCGATTGGACGACATTGTCGGTATTGGTTGATGATCTGATGTCGCGACCGAATTATTTTCCAGGAGTCAGACCAGCGGCGATGGCCAGCGCCACTATTCTCATGTCGCTGACACTGGCATTATTCTTCATCTCCGAGAAATTCAGGGATTCGAAAGATACCGGGGGGTTCTGATGACATTGAAGATTTCGGGTATCAACAAGTCATTCGACGGGAAGAGGATTCTCGCAGGAGTGAGCCTAGAGGTTGGCGATGGCGAAATCGTGGCGCTGATTGGCGCCTCGGGTAGCGGCAAGTCGACTTTGTTGAGGATAATTTGTGGGCTCGAATCTGCAGATGATGGTGAAGTGATGCTGGCGGGAGAAAATCTCGACGGAGTTCCGTGTGAAAAACGTAACATCGGGATGATTTTCCAGTCGCCGATTCTCTATCCTCATATGAATGTCGCAAGAAATCTCCACCTCGGAATCAGTGGGAAGATGAGTCGGGAAGAAAAAGATGAGTTGGTCGAGCAGATCTTGAACGATGTCGACCTGGCGGGATTTCAGTTGCGAAATGTCGACGAATTGAGCGGTGGAGAGGCGCAGAGAGTGGCACTGGCTCGCACCCTATTGACCAAACCACGGGCCTTATTGATGGATGAGCCGTTTTCGGCCCTCGATACTGAATTGCGCGAATCATTGGCCGAGAAAACCAGGAAATTATTGTCGCAGTTGGATATCCCGATAATCCATGTCACCCACGACGTCGATGAAGCTCAACGAATTGCTGACCGGGTGGTCAGACTGTGCGACATCAACATCCTGTGAAATGACCCTCGTAATATCTTGAAGTCGTCTTTACCGACAATCAGGAGCAAAGATGGCGAAGGTCATGAACTGAAAGCAATTCACAGAAGTCATGGCGGAGTTGCCGAAGTACCTGAGGCCGTGGCCGGCTTGGGCGGTTATCTGGCGCCATCGGATGGCACTTGGGCAGCGAGCATTGCCTGTGGTCTGTGTCGGGTTGATTGTACTCCTGCTCGGACTACCATATCTTCTCATCAACCTGGTGATGGATACCATCGGCTGGTCAGCCTTCGACCCGGCGATTTCCCTAGATGAGAAAATTCCGTTCATCGCGTGGATGATCATCCCCTACTCGACATTGTACCTATTCTATCCACTTGGGGCAATATTGGCGCCGCGAAATGATACAGGGAGACGCGAAATGATGGTATTGTATCAAACGATATTCCTAGTCAGTTGGATAATATTCCTGTTCTTCATTTTACTACCTACCGAGATTCACCTGCGCGACCAGATTCCCGCTTCGACAAGAGCCGGTAATGGCGCCTGGGGGTGGGCTTATGGGGGAATGTTACACAATACAGACAAACCGTGGAATGCCTGGCCATCGTTGCATATCATCCAAAGTCTACTCATCGTCCTGACAGTAGAGTTCTGGTGGCGCAAGAAGTTGAAACGGGAACCCGGATTCAGAAATAACCGCCGACTTGCGAGAACCGTGATATGGGCTGGCTGGCTACTACTTTCGGCCTCGGTTCTGACTACAAAACAACATTTTGTATGGGATTTAGCGACCGGTATTATGGTCGCACTGATTACTTGGAAGTTGGTTCTCCGACCTGCCCTTGCCTGGGCAGAAAGCGAGGCCGGGAAATCCCACACCGGGGCATGGGGGGATAGTTGATTCAGACAAAGTATTCGGGTTTGGTAAGGAAGATTATCAAGCCAATGCCAGCGAACATCATCATCCACGAGCCGACCATCTTTATCATTCCAGTTGCCTGTTTCAGGAAGTTGACCATCACTTGACTGCCGATACTGACCATGATTGTCACCACCATCATCAGAATGAGCAATCCCAGCATCAAAGAACCCAATCCAGTCATTACCGCATCGCCACCCAAGGTTGAGAGATAGATGACGAAGGGAATCACCGCCGCCGCGGTACAATCGATACTGGCAGCGGCGTAGCCGAATCCGTACAGGTACATGTTGCGCTTCGGTGTGAATACATCATCCTCTTCGGTGGTCGACCATTTCTGCACTAATCTATCGACCCAGCCCATCAGGTGGGCGGTGCCGCCGGTCAACATGAAGAATCCCAGAACCAGTAGTAATACCGCAATAGCCAAGGCGATGTAATGGATTAATCCGGAACGAGCGAAAGCCTCACCCATCGCCGCGGCGAGGATTCCGATGAATAGGAAGAAGGTCAGCATTCCCATTCCCGACAGTAGTCCGATCACCACCGGTCTGGGCATTTTTCCCTTCAGTTTCCCGGCATCTATCAACTCTTTTTCGCGCATTCCCAATGATAGGTAATAGGAGATGAAACCGGGCAATACCGGGAAGGCACAGGGGGAGAAATAGACCAGAATCGATAGCATCATTCCAAGGAAGAAGATACCGACGAAGTTGGCACTGATCTGACGCAGTCCGACTCGCAAGTCTTGCGCTTCACCATCGATTGCGGCCTCTACCGCCTCGTTGAACTGACCCCATCCGGTGACGCCATCGGGGAGGGTGCCGACAATGTAGCCCTCGTGGTCAATCACATATGCGGTCGGAATCGCGTAGGCATTATATGAATTCTTGATATCACCGCGCGCTCCCGTCGTTTCATTGGAGATGACCGCGGTGGTACTACCGAATCCGGTCAGATAATATGGTACGTGATAATTGGAATCCGAGGTATTGAGATATTCTATACTCTCGTCATACCAAACTCCGATGGCGATGATGACGATATCGTATTCGCCATCACGCGACTCCCAGTCACCCATATTCACTTCGATTCGCTCTTGGACGATGTGACAACCACTGCAGTCATGCGCCATGAAATCGAGAACTACAACCTTGCCGCGGTGCTCTGAAAGTTTGAACCATCCAGTCTCATTCACAAAAGGTCCTTCGACATCGCTTCGGTTGATGGTCTCAATCTCGAAATCGGGGGCCGGGGTGGTTTCTCCACCGGTACTCAGAATGGTCGAGGTAAGGCCAAAAATCGACAATCCTGCGTAGGCAATGGTCAGGAACATCAGGACGCTGATGCCGAAAGCCTTCCAGGTAGAGCCTTCGGCAAATACCGAGAAATCCATTCCCAAGTAGGTTCTCTGTGACATCATATCACCATTTTGAATTGTTTCAAGGTATTGAAATTGACTCTATCATGGGAGTATTTTTTCCTCTGGTGGACGGTGTTCATTGAGCCAGGTAAGACTGACCTCAAGTCGCTCGAATGTCGGGTGAACCTCGACCACGGCAACCGGAGCCTCAACCAGTTCAGCAATATGTTCGGCCACAGAAATGGGTAATTCTATTCTACCGTTGTTCGCATCCCATCCAAGCCAAGTTGAATCGATGTCGAGTTTCTCAATCAACTCGTGCATGTCATCGTCGGCGTGCTCAGGCGGGCAGTACAGAACTCCGTAACTGAGGGTATCATCCTCGGTCAGAACCTCGTATGGTTTCAGCATCACCTCACCGCGACGACGGAAACGGGCGCGCAATTGCCCGGCATCCTTGTATGAAGAGGTACAGAATTTGAGATGGTAACCATAGTGCTGGCGGCGCTGCCCATCGTGGGGGTCGTCGACCCCATCACCGGCGGCCGAAACCCTCTGCTTGAGCGCGAGGGCTAGTTCGGCACTGCCGGCCGCACCAGCGGTGATTTCGGTCGAGAGATTGAAGCCGCGTAATTCCATATTTGATTGGTTTCCAATGGTGATCTCCAACTCGTTGAGATTGAGGAATTCAATCGGTGCGGCGCGCAGTTCCTCAAGCAATTCCCACAAGCGCTCGCTGCAATCAGGCTCGACCGGTAATTCAACCCCGGTGAATAATCCGGCCTTTCGGCAGGCCTGCATCACCGGAATGTAGCGCTCTAGTTGCAAATCGAGCAAATGGAAGCGGATTTCATCTAGGCCAGCATCAGCCAAGCTTTTTGCATGTGCGACATCGAAGGGCAGACTGGTATAGAGGTGGATGTGATGCTCTGCACCGAATGCCTGTTTCAGTGCCCTACAGGCTTCGAGTGTACGCGATAAATCCATCATCGGATCGCCACCGGTAATCCCGGTGCCGGTAGCCGACATCGCCTTCGCTTCTTCGATGACTTCGGTAAAATCATTGCACGGGCGCTCATTGGCAAACATGAAATCAATCTCCCGACGGTTGTCCGAAAGCGGGCAGTAATCACATTTCCAATGGCAGCGGCCGGTGACGAACAGCACCAATTTACTACCGCGTTGACACTGGATACAGCCTTCGGTTTCGCCCCTTTCCGGCGGTTCGACCGCGGTCGCCATCGGCAGTGAAGTGTTCATCTCAGCCACCGCCACACCCTATCACTCTTCAATCCGCCGCTCTTATTGTCGCCTGAGAAATAATCCACCGGTGGAATCTCCGGTCTGAGGTAAGTTCGGGATGGAAAGTGAGGGCGAGGCGCCCCGCTTGAAGAATCCCGACAACTTCGCCATCAAATTCCGCCACCACTATGGTCTCAGTACCAATGCTGGAAAAGCGTGGGGCGCGGATGAATACTCCGGGAAAAGTCTCACCATCACCAAGCCCATCACTCGATACCACCAAAGGGTGGTGTACAGAATCGGTGCTAACCGAGGTGGTCACGGCTGGAGGTACCACTTCAACGTCAAGGAATACGGCGACCGGGGCTTGGAAGGATTTGGCCTGACGACCCCAGGCATTACGGCTGATTTCGGCATCGAGAAGAGGGGGGCCAGATGGTGGAGAACACATGAGAATAGCCCCAGCACAGGTACCGAGAACCGGACGTTGGGGGTCATGATTCATCCACTCGTATAACGACTCCAGCAATCCCTGATGACGACTGGCAATTCGCATCGTCGTCGACTCTCCGCCGGGCAGAATCAACGCGTCTATTCCACCATCAAGGTCGCTCGATGTGCGCAAGACCTTGATTTCGACCTCCACTCCCAACTCCTCGGCCGCGCCCGCAATCGCTTGTGCATGCTCATGGCGAGCACCCTGCAACATCGCCAAACCGATGCGAATCGACATGGCACAGCGAGGTGCGACACGGCCTTCAACCCGCCGATTCAGCGCCATGAATACAGCACTGGCTGTTGGCGACATTCAATGACGACGCCCCCCCCCAAGGAGGGAGTGAACTGCGACCGATGGTAATAAGGCGAGGTTACTTTGATTTAGTGAGCCCAGCACGAATGAAACATGAGCAAGCAGATTGCGGCGCACCGCGGTGATTGCTTTCTAGTCCCAGGCCCAGTTAGAATGACCGAGGCAACCCTTGGTGCGATGGCGACACCGACCATCACCGCCCGCGGACCTGAGTTCAGAAAAGTGATGGCTGAACTGAATCAGCGCCTGCGAATCGCCTTCAACCTCTCCCCCAGTTCACCCGAAAGTGGCACTCAATCGTGGTCAGGTGAAGATGGCTACGGAGTAATTGTGGTCTCGGGCTCGGGTACTGCGGCGATGGAGATGGTGCTGGCCAACAGATTCTCAAGTGAAGACAAAATTCTCGTCCCAACCAATGGCATGTTCGGTGAGCGGGTAGCGCAGATGGGCGCCAGATTCGCCGATTGTACCCACCTGAACGGTGAATGGGGTCGCTCTTTCGACCTTCACGAAATCGATGAGCATCTCGCCTCTGGTGGATATAGTGCCCTGCTGATATGCCACAATGAGACCAGTTCCGGAATAACTCAAGATGCGCCAGCGTTGGCCGCGCTAGCGGAAAAGTACGGTGTGGCCTTCATTCTCGATGGCATCACCAGTGTCGCCGGGGTGCCGGTATATCCGGCAGAATGGAAGGTCGAAGCGGTCGTTGTCGGGGCACAGAAATGCACCGCCGGCCCATCCGGAATCGCGGCGATTGCAGTTTCTCGGTCCTTCATCGAGTCATGTCAACAATTACGAGATAGTGGCAAAGGTAATCCACTGTATTATCTCGATCTGCTACCGGCGGTGAAAAAAGCTGTAGATGACCAGACGCCGTGGACTCCGGGGATAAATCTCGCTTTAGGCTGGGCGGCGGCACTCGTCGAACTGGAAAAAGAGACGTTGGAAGGTCGAGTAGGGCGCTGTGCGCAGTTGGCTCAAGGAGTGCGCAACCTGTTTTCAGACCTCGGGTTCACCCTTTTTGCCGAACCTGGATGTTACTCGGACACAGTAACCGCCATCCTCTATCCGCAAGGTTTCGATGATAGTTGGTGCACTCGCCTACAGAATGAATACCAGACCTTCGTCATCGGTGCCCAAGACCACATGAAGGGCAAGATGTTTCGAATCGGCTCGATGGGAAACACATCTGTGGCCGAGATGGCCGAAGGTTGTCGCCGCATGCTCGCATGTTTCGCCGACCTCGGCCTCGACTTCGGCAAGGTTGACGTAGCCAGTTATTTTGAGTGAGAACAATGGCGAAAATCGTGGTGCTCGGTCGCTTTCAACCGCTACACAATGGTCATGCCCACCTAATCACCTCGGCGGCCGAGCACGGCGATGAGATAACCGTGGCCATCGGTTCGTCTGAAGCACCGGAAAGCGCCGATAATCCGTGGTCGGCCGAAGAGCGAAGCGAAATGGTCACGCTTTGGGCGCAGAGCGCCGGAATCGAGGTTGAAGTGGTTTGTATTTCCGATATTGACGACCCGCCGAATTGGGTCGCTCACGCCAGCAGATTTCACGGCGAGGGGGTTTTGGTAACCTCTGACGCAACGACCGCTGAACTGTATCGTGACTCGGGATGGAAGGTCATCGAAATCACCATGGATGAACGCCAGAACCTCGAAGGCTGGAGGGTGCGTGAAACCCTGAAGATGCTATCCACCATCGATGATGACGAAGCCTTTGCCAGCGTGATGGAGAACTCTCTGCCGCAGGTTATCATCGAATGGTTTCTCGCCGACCACTACCGCGTATACCGCTTGGCCATACTGGGGCCAGATGTTGAGCCAGTGGTCTGATTATTCTTCTGAGTCACCATCTTCGGCTTGGTGGAAAGAGTTGTCGAGATTGTCAGAATCGGCCGTTTCTTTGGAAGTTTTCGGCGATGGTGCGGCCGAAGCCGGTGGTGCCGCGGCAACAACGACCCGGGCAGCCTTGATGATTCGTTCCTTGTAACGATATCCGGCCTCGAGAACCGACACTATGGTTTTGGCCGGCGCCTCTTCACTAGCAGGAATCGTCGTTATCGCTTCGTGCAGATTCGGATCGAACTCGACATCAGTAGCGATTTCACTTATCCCTGCGGCCGACAATTCCTGCCATAGCCGATTGCGCATCAGTTGCAGCCCCTCGGCCATCGTCCCTTCCTCGCCTTCGGGTAAGGCCGATAGAGCACGGTCGACATCATTGAGTACAGAGAGCATTCTACGGGCCAGGCCGATACTAGCATATTGTACTGCCTCGGCCCTTTCAGCGGCCATGCGCTTGCGAACGTTTTGTATCTCGGCGTCACGGTAGCCGATTTCCTTCTCTGCCGAGTCAGCCCTTTTCTGCGCCGTTTCGAGTAATTCCTCCGCTGTCGGCTCGGGTGGTTCTGGTTCCTCTTCGGTTGTACTGACCTCTTCGGCCATCTCAATATCGAGGACTTCGTCCTCACCCTCGGGCAGGTCGTCAGCAACAGACATCGAGTCGGCGAGCAACCGGCCTTCTTTGAACTTCACGGCAGACCGGTAGTCACAATTGTGGATAAGCGCCACTGGTCATGGCCCCATTTTTCCGCCGAGAGATGCTCGCGACCGAGTATTCCTTCGATATCGTCTCGGGTATTCCACTGCGTCACCGCGTGATGCAGCCCTTCGCTCAAGCGGGTATGCGACTGCATGGTAGGGAGGATATGTGGGTCGGATTTCTCATCAATGGTCTCGCCCAGTTCCTTGCGGCGACGCATCCAATCCATAACCACCTGTTGAGTATATTCCTTTGCCGACCGGCGCGCCAATTCGGACTTGACAATCGCCCAGGTATCCTCGTGATACAGCATCTGGATATCCTCCGCCGGTTCGGGCAAGAGCAAATCGAAATAGAGAAATGACCGCCCCTCCCAGGCTTCCCAATAGCCGATGCTGGACCAACGCATGAGCAAGAGAATACCCTCACAGGCATTGGCCAAGGAGAGTTTTCGCACTAATTTCGCCTCCTGAATAGCCTCCAAGGTGCTGAGTTCGCCATCCAAGTCATGCAGTTGTGCCCAATCGAGAATTTCGGCTTCGCCATCGACATCAAATGAACGGTGGAGGTGCTCATCAGGCTGTGGCCGCAAGTGCCGGAGCGACGATTCATCCATTCCCGTAACCACATCACTCCACTTCATATTCAATAACTCTCGACATGAGGATTTCGAAATGAGGAGTAATTCCATCTCGATACTCATGTTCGCACCGATACCTTCCACAGTGAGATTACTATTGACCTTGCCCAATCAAGCATCAGTTGGGGCGGATAGAAAACCCTGCGCCACACAATAGTCGTATGCCGCCCGTATCAGTTGCGGTACATGCTCAATCGCCGTATCTTCCTCATCGGTAAAGGCGAACATCGCCCGACCTTTTTTACGGGCGATGATTTCTTCCGGTAGGCTATCGATGATGTGCGGAGCGTGGTGAACGTGCAGGAGATAGATTCCCACGTGCTTTGACTGAGCCGCAACCGCTCCGAACGGGCTCTGTGGTCGAGCAGGCAGACCGCCGATTGCAGGTCGGCGAGGAATTTCGTAACGCCAATATCCGACCTCATCCTTGACCTTCACCATATCACGGCAGATTACTTCCATCATCTCGGACAGCCGTGCCCATAAAACCGCAAGTTGGGGATTTCGCATTCCGCACCAGCACCGCTCAGGTCTTACGCGATTTGAAACCCACCGCCGCCAACTCTGCCAGCGCCGAATTGAAGAACCAGACCCGACCCGTTGTCTTCAGCGCGGCTGTGTCAGCCTGTAAGATGTGAACCCGATGGCGACTATCGAAGAGCAGATTCAGGCGGTTCAGGCTGAAATCGATAAGACCCAGAAGAATAAGGCGACCGAGCATCACCTCGGACGCCTGAAGGCGAAAATCGCCAAACTGAAGGCGCAACGTGAAAAGGTTGCGGCGCAACAGAAAACCGGTGGGGCCGGAAAAGGATTCGAGGTGCGTAAATCAGGTGATGCCAGCGTTGCATTGGTCGGTTTTCCCAGCGTCGGAAAGTCGACTCTCATCTCCAAGTTGACCGGGGTTGAATCTGAAATCGGCGCCTATGAATTCACCACTCTCACCTGTATTCCCGGGTTGATGGAACACCGTGGCGCCAAAATCCAGATTCTCGACTTACCGGGGCTGATCAAAGGGGCCAGCGAAGGCAAGGGCCGGGGCCGGGAAATCCTCAACGTAATCCGTAGTTCCGACATGGTGCTATACATTGTCGACCCGTTCCAAGAAGCGCACTTCCGGATTCTCCACCGTGAATTGGAAATCGCCGGGATGCGGATGAATGAAACCAAACCACCGGTATTCATCAACCGTACTCTACGCGGTGGAATCGATGTCCGCAGTACGGTTGAACAAACTTACTTGACCGATTCGCAGATCGGTGATATCATTCGCCAATTCGGCTATGTCTCGGCGGTTGTAACCCTGCGCGTAGACGTCACCGCCGATATGCTGGTCGATGCTTTGGCACAAAACCGGATTTATTCAATCGGCATAGTCGCCATCAACAAAATCGATTTAGCGACCGCCGATGACCTGGAGAACATCCGCCAACACCTCCCAGAGGCTTGGCCGATTCTGGAAATCAGCGCATTCGTCGGCACCGGCGTCGAAGCGATGAAGGATTTCATCTATGACAACCTCGGCTTCATGTCGATTTATCTCAAGCCTCAGGGCCAGGAAGCGGATTTGGTCGAACCTCTCATCGTCAAAGATGATTCGACGGTAAAGGACGTCTGTCGCACCCTGCACCGGGATTTCGTGCGCAAGTTCCGCTATGCCCGGGTCAAGGGGCCGTCGGCGAAGTTCGATTGGCAGCGAGTGGGGTTGGGACACCTGCTCATGGATGGTGATTTGTTGACCGTCATCACCAAAAAAGGCTAATCGTGACATCGGCACCGCCGGCCATGCGCTGGCGAATCATGCTGTTTGCCTCAGCAACCGTTTTCGCACTACTGACAGCGACGATTCTAGTGATGCGTAATCCCGCACCCCCACCACCCCCGGAGACGGTGAATTCCTCGGATTGGCTCAACTCAAATACCACTGAAAACCTGTCGGCCTTTCTCGTGCCCAAGGATAGGACCGACTTTGATTGGGAAAACATGAGCGACGGAGCGACCTGGCGTATCGGCGACCAATGGCTGTATAATGGCAGCCTGGATGCTTCCTCAGTAATCGACGATGCGAAAATACCCGATGCGAGAATCGATGACCTATTACGGGGAAGTGCATTAATGGAGGTCACCAATATCTCGTGGATGGGATGGGAGGGTGAGCAATCTTTGACCTATGTGGTAGAGTTCTCCGGTAGTTTCTCCGGCCCTGCCATCTTCCCAGTTCCGCTGATTGAAACCTTGGGTGGTGACCTATTGGTCGAATATCATGCTACCGAATACATCCGGGTCAGCGACCACGCAACCCATCGTTTGGTTGAGACCTTTACCTTGGATTTTGAATATGATTACGAATTTGGCATCGGCTTGGAGCCGATTGCCGACCTTTACATCGTAACCAACAATTCACCGGCGATTGAATGGTGGGATTTCCCCTTGGCGACAAATGAGACCTGGTTGTCTGAAGTCAAGGAAACAAAGACCTACACCGGCACATCTGATTACGTAGAACTCCCCGAAGAGGATGAGGTCGAGGATGTTTATCGGCGCTTTGTCGCCACCGAACAAGGACAGGGAAAGGATACCCATCCCGATTGTGTTGATGCGACCAATGTCACTGCGTTCGACAAGGAGAACAAGATTTCCAGCTGGCGCTGGTACTGTCCTGATATCGGCACTTGGTCTTGGCGGGTCGGGGAAGTTCCTCTAGGCGTTACCGGTGATTTCCGTCTGCTCGAGTATATACCGGCAGAGACGAGGGCTTTATCACCAACTCTGACAATCGAATTATCACCACCTGCCACTAACAAGAGCACCATTATCGAGATCTGGATCAATGCCAGTCAGGGAAATGCTTCAGTCGCTGAGATAAGTGGGGAAATAATCTATGGTTGTTGCACTTCAATCGCCTTTTCCACAGCAATAAATGGCTCTGCCTGGCTTGAGTTGAATGTCAGTAATCGAATCGATGATACCTCGACATTTGATGACTTGGCAAGTCATGGAATCATCGCCATTGTTAGCAACTCCGACCAGATGGCGATGGCCAGCATCACCCTATACGGCTCGGTTCTGGGCGAACAGGTGCGCAATACAGGTGGGCAGTGGCAATGGTCACCGCTGGATGTCAGCGTCCACAATGCGGCGATAATATCGAGTGTGATACGTTGGTGAGCACTGGACCGCGATAGCGAAGGAAGTGCGAAGTACAGTAGAAAGGGAAATAATTAGGCGCTCGCAGGATTCTTATCGCTTACAATTGGTGTGTGAGCGCCGGGAAAGTGCCACCGCGGCAAGGATGCCGGCCACCATTGTTAACAAGATGGTCACCGATGGCGTCTGCTCGACGGTGGTAATCTTCGGGCCATCATATTGTGAACTGGAGAAGTCGGTCAAGGTGGTCGACATCACGATAATGCCGCCCTCATATTCCTCACTGCGTACCGGCCAACCCAACTCGGACAGGTAGACCAACGAATAGTTATCCTCACCAACCGCCTGCTCTCGCAAACGTAAAGTCGGCCAATCCAACTTGGCGGTATGGACGGTCGATTCCTCCTCGACGGTGTAGATTATCTGGCGTAATTCATTGAAACTTGAAGTGGTTTCATTCCACATCCCGCGGTTGATTCGCTGGCGAATGGAGTCTATCTTTTGAATCTCCAAAGTAACTTGCCAGGTGTCGCCAAGGGACAATATCTGCGGACGCTCAGCGCTGGCATGGGTGGTAGAAAGGGTAGAGGTCTCGGTCTCGACCAGATTGAGTTCGTCATCACCCAAGAACCATGCTGAAATGGAAATCGTCCTACTTTCCCTCTCCCATGCGCTGGTCGCTAGCGGTTCCTCATGCTGAATTGTGGTCGAGATGTTGAGAATCATCTTATCGCCGTCGTACGGGGTTGCATTGGTCGTCCATTGCAAGGTGATATTGAGTGAATGCAAGGCTTGACTGCGCATACAGGAGCCGGCCCAATCGCCGAAATCACAGGTGCCGCGCTCGATGACATCGATGCGCAGAGGCTCATCGTAGCCCAGAGTCCAGCCAACAAAGCCAGAGGAATTATTGGAATTGTAAATCTTGGCCATCGAATTGGCTAGAGATAGGCCGTAGCCATCATAGGTGAACCAGTCACCCTCGCCATGGCTCTGAGTTTCTACCGAGAGTTCTGCCATTGCGGTGGAGATTATTCCACTTGGAATCACCGAGAATACCAGAGCCGCTGAGAAGATTGCCAATAATGATGCTCGGCTCATAGCATCGAGCAGGGATGGCCTGCCCTTGAGAATATCGCTCTATACCTCGCCCGCTTGGTCGTTCACCAGATTCCCATATCCATTCGGGCATCTTCGCTGGCGTGGATTTTTGGATCCCAACGCGGACTCCAGACCAGATTGACGTGGACGCTGTCGACTTCATCGCACGACAATGCGGCACGATGGGTTGCGGCCATGATTTCGGGTGCGGCAGGGCAACCGGGAGAGGTCAAGGTGAGGTCAATCTCGCAGTGGCAATCTCCCTCGCGCTCCTCAAAGCGGACTGCATAGACAAGACCGAGGTCAATTATCGATAAGTCCAGTTCGGGGTCGACAACTGAATCCAAGGCTTGTCGCACCACTTTTTCGTCAGACATCTGGTTATTCCCCCATTTCCTGTGCCGCCAGCACAACCTTACGGAACATATTACGGAATCCATTCGCCCTACTTGGAGTCAGCGCATTCATCAGCCCCATCTCGCTGGCGTAGTCGGAGGAAAATATCGCCACCTCGCTCGGTGCCAGACCCTCGAGAGCGATGGCGGTGATCGCCATCAATCCTTGAACTAATTTTGCATCCGAAGCACCCATTAGATGAAAAGTACCATCATCGTTCTGCATTGGTAGTACATGCGCTTCGGATTGACAACCGTGTACCTTGGTATCATCGCACCACTCGGACATCGGTAATTCATCGATTTCCTGAGCATATTCAAATAGCATCTCAATTCTCTCCATCGAATCATCGACCTCGCTGAACTCATCGATAATCTGTTGTAGCCGAATCGGCCACGAACCCGCCTCATACATCAACTTTCACCTCAGGTGAACCTCGCCACCAAATCCCTGACAGTGGCTAAGAAGAAATCCGCTTCAGCCATCGTATTGTAGAGATAGAACGAAACTCGATTGGTGCTGGTAAGGCCCAGTTTGCGCAATAGTGGTTGGGCACAATGATGACCGGTGCGAACCGCGATTCCATGAGCATCGAGCATGTGTGCCATATCTTCGGAGTGCAATTTATCGTGGATGAAAGAGACGACAGCGCCATCACCGTCGCCATGATCGCCAAATACTCGCATACCCTCAATTTCCCTCAATCCTGCTGCGGTGTGGCGCGCCAAGCCGAGAGTATGAGAATGAATTTCAGCGATATCCCACTGCGCCAACCAATCGATTGCCGCTCCCCAGCCTATTGCCTCGGCAATCTTCGGCGTACCGGCCTCAAAGCGATGAACTCCTTCCTGATAGGTCGAGTAGTCAAGGAATACTTCGCGAATCATATCGCCGCCACCGATGAATGGTTGCATTTCAGCAAAGGTCTCGGCATTCACCATCAACGCGCCGATGCCGGTTGGTCCGCACATCTTATGCGCCGATACCGCGACCATATCGGCACCTGATTCTGCGATGTTGAGGCGGTCGTGCGGTGCCGCCTGCGCCGCATCCAAGATGACTCGAGCACCGGCGGAATGGGCGAGACGAATTACTTCTTCGACCGGATTTCTCACTCCTAGAACATTTGAGGTATGAATGCAACCGACCAGTTTCGCCCCCTCCATCGAGGCGGCAAAGACCTCCATGTCGAGGCTTGAGGTTTCGACCTGCAAAGGCACCCAACGGATTTCGATTTCGCGTTCCTGCGCCAGCATCTGCCACGGCACGATGTCGGAATGGTGTTCCATCTCGGTCAGGACGACCACATCGCCGGCGACCAGATTGTGCCGCCCCCAGGCATAGGCTGCGAGGTTAATCGCCTCGGTCGTCCCGGCGGTGAAGATAAGGTAGCCATCGCCGATGCCGAACCACTCAGCAATTTTGCTGCGTGCCCCTTCGTAAGCATCGGTTGCCTCGCTGGCCAAGGTGTGAACGGCGCGATGGACATTGCTATTCGTAGTCTCATAATAATTTGAAATAGCGCTGATGACCTGATGTGGTTTCTGCGTCGTCGCGGCATTATCGAGATAGACCAGTTTACGACCATTTGGCAATACCCGATTCAATATAGGGATGTCTCGGCGCGCCTGCTCGGGTGTGAAAGTCATGTGAATAAACCCCCCCCCCTCAAATCAGGTCGCAGTCCAAGTGGACGAGGAGTAGGGTACGTAGGTGGTCGATCAGTGCCGGCGATTTAAAATCCTTGAAAGCATCCATCAGAAAGCCCTCGACGATGATATCTCTGGATTCCTTTTTGTCGAGGCCACGGCTCTGCAGATAGAATACCTGTTCGGGGTCGAGTGGCGCTGAGGCAGCACCGTGATTGGCGCTGACATCGTCGGCTAGAACCTCGAGTTCAGGGATGACGTCGGCCCTGGCCTTATCGGATAGCAACAGATTGCGAAAGACCTGTCCGGCATCTGCACCTTGTGCGGATTCAGCGATTAATAATCGGCCGGTGCCGACACTGCGGCTGTTATCATCACAGGCGGCGTGCATCTCGACCTGACTGCGGTTATTGCCGACCTTGTGTTCGATTTCGATGTGATGGTCGTCATGGCGTTTTCCTTGGCCGTGGACAGCGATGAAAACCCCGAGGTCAGCACCCATTCCAGTCAATGAATAGCGTAGGTCGGACTTGTTCTTGTCCGCACCAGATGAAAGAGTAGCGGTTAGTAATCTCGCATCTCGCTGTAGTTCTATTCCTTCACAGCGAAGCAGTGTCGAGGTGCGATCCAAGCGGTTGTGAACGAATTCGTTCAACTTCGAGTTCTCGCCGATGTTGCCCTCTCGCAATAATCCGAACCAGCTGGCCTCACCGCGTATCGAAATCGCCAGTTCGACCTCGGCATTGGTGCCGATATCGAATAGCAGATACAGACTTGAAATATGTCCTGATGCAGTGATGTCGAGCGACAAAGGCTGCTCACCGACATATGAGTTCGGAATCGACAGTAGTAGTGATTCGTCACCACAGAGTGCCCGACAGAAACTCGCCGCTACATTATCCTCGGCCAAGGTGGCGCTGAGCCGGCGCCGTTCTTCGCCTCGGGCCGGGCGCAACTCGATAGCCGAATCGACGGCGCTGCCATCGAGGTTGGTCAAAACTACCTTGGCCGACACCGCCTTCGGTACCTCGTCGACCTTACCGGTAGGATGCAAGCGTCGCCAGGCTGAGTAACGCCATAGATGCTCGGAGCGTTTCGGCTCCGGCAGAGAGCGATAGTGCTCAAGTGCTTTTTCCATCGTATCACCCAATTGCGGATTCAACCAATGGCGCCTTCCATCTCAATCTCTAGCAAGCGGTTGAGTTCAACGGCATATTCCATCGGTAGTTCACGGGTGAAAGGCTCAAAGAAGCCGTTGATTATCATGCCCATCGCCTCGGCCTCGGAGTGGCCGCGGCTCATCAGGTAGAATAGTTGGTCGCCACTGACCTTGGATACCGAAGCCTCGTGTTCGACTCGACATGAGGAATTGGCGATTTCCATAGTCGGATAGGTGTCTGAACGGCTGTCCTCATCGAGCAACAGGGCATCGCAGACCACGTTGATCTTACAATTGTGGGCTTTGGGAGAAACCTTCACCAACCCTCGGTAGGATGAGCGACCACCATTCTTGGATATCGACTTGGAAAGAACGTTGCTGGTCGTGTTCGCAGCCAGATGGATGACCTTAGAACCGGCATCCTGATGCTGCCCTTCACCGGAATAGGCTACCGAGATAACCTCGGCATGTGCACCCTCCCCCTTGAGAATCACCGACGGATATTTCATCGTCAGTTTGGAGCCGATATTACCATCAATCCATTCGATGGTCGCATTTTCATAAGCAACCCCGCGCTTAGTCACGAGATTGTATACGTTGGTCGACCAGTTCTGTATCGTCGTGTAGCGAATGGTTGCGCCTTTCATAGCGATGAGTTCGACCACTGCGGAGTGCAGTGAGTCGGTAGAGAAAGTAGGTGCAGTACAACCTTCGACATATTGGATGCTACTATCCTCATCAGCGATGATGAGGGTGCGCTCAAACTGCCCCATATTCTCAGAATTGATGCGGAAATATGCTTGTACCGGCAACTCGACATGCACGCCCTTGGGCACGTAGATGAATGAGCCACCAGACCATACCGCGGTGTTGAGGGCACTGAATTTATTATCTGAATAAGGAATCACACTGCAGAAATATTCTCTGACAATATCCTCATGTTCACGCAATCCTGAATCCATATCGTAGAACAGAACACCTTGGTTCTCGAGATCTTCGCGGATACTGTGGTAGACCGCTTCAGATTCGTATTGGGCAGTAACTCCACCTAGCCACTTCTGCTCAGCGTCAGGGATTCCCAAGCGGTCAAAAGTATTCTTGATGTCCTCTGGCACGTCATCCCAATCCTTGGCGGTGCCACTGCTGGATTTGAGGAAGTAGGTCACGGCATCGAAATCAATCGAGTTCAACAGCCCCATATTTCCCCAATCGGGCATCGGCCGCTTGACATAATGGCGGTAGGCCTTGATGCGGATTTCAGTCATCCACTCGGGCTCATTCTTCAGCGCAGAAATATCCTTTACCACCTGCTCGGAGATACCTTTGTCAAACCTGATGACAGCATTCTCTGGGTCGTGAAAACCATAGCGGTAGTCGCCGACCGCGTCTCGAGCCTCATCCTTGCCCATCAAGCCACCTCCACTTCAATCCACTCATAGCCATGTTCTTCAACCTCAAGGGCGAGTTCGGCTCCACCGGACTTGACCAATATGCCATCGAGCATGATGTGAACAAAGTCGGGCTTCACGTAATCAAGCAGACGCTGGTAGTGGGTGATTACCAAGCAACCGGCGGTTTTTGCGACCTCATTTATTCCCCCGGCAACGATGCGGAGAGCATCGATATCCAGGCCGGAATCGGTCTCATCCAATATCGCCAGTTGCGGATGGAGTAAGAGCATCTGGAGAATTTCCAGCCGCTTCTTTTCACCGCCGCTGAAGCCGTCGTTGACGTAACGGGAAAGGAAACTACGATCGACCCCAAGGCTCACCATCGCCAGATCCAGCTCAGTTCGGAACTCACGGGCGCTACCGGCGGCTGAGCCGCGCACCGCCTGTACCGACTTGCGCAGGAACTTACCGACCTGCACCCCGGGGATGGCCTGTGGGTACTGGAAAGAGAGAAACATCCCGGCTCGGGCGCGCTCAAACACATTCAGTTCATCGAGCGGCTTGCCGCGGTAGATGACCGAGCCCTTGGTGATCTCGTATGCGGGATGACCCATCAGCGCAAATGCCAAGGTCGATTTACCCGAGCCGTTACGACCCATTATGGCATGGACTTCGCCGGTCTTGATTCGCAACGACAAACCCTTGAGTATCTTCACTCCATCGACGCTAACCTCAAGGTCAATAATTTTCAATAATTCCACCGTCATCGTCGTCCCTTCGGGACGAGCGTGGACTCGACCCCTTATCAATGAATGTTTTTTTTAACTCACTTGCTGGCGAGGGCTCAAAAAGGGGTAATGTGACGCAATTACATGGTCGAGGATAGCCAAGTCGATGAGAATGACCTGGTTTCTCGATATCGACTCGAAGCACAGGCTTCGGTCAGCGATGAGGCGGAACGGCGCACCGCCGAAACCATGCCGATGAAAGAGCGAATTCGGCTACGCTCACTTTCACTGGTTGAACTGACCGCCGACGGCATCGATGACCCAGACCTGGTGGCGGCGATATTCGAGCGGCTGGGTCCAGTGCGGGCGGCGCTGGATGGACACGGTGGAGGAATTGTCGTGGCGCGCGCTGAAAATGGCCGACACGGCCTCGAAATGGTTCTCGATCTGACCGGTGCCTGCCTATCGTGCGGCTCAGCGCCGGGCACCTTGGCCGGGGTTCGCTCCGACCTGGAGGAAGATGTTGAGATTACTTCGATAAAGTTCTCGACCGCACTGCTCGATACCTTCGATGACCTCGGCCGAGAATTTGTTCTCGCCCACGGCGGGGTGGAATTTGTCGACCCCTGAGGATGGCCAAGCGTTGAAAACATGAATCGTACCCGCCCGACTTACAATGTCCTCTCCCCGGCCCGACCCCAAGCCCTGCCGCCAGCAGGATGTCGGACTATTTGAGGTCACGAAGAGAGATGGCTGGGCGCGGTTGGGCAAATTTCACACCGCACACGGGATTCTGTCCACTCCGGCAATTCTACCGGTAATCAATCCCAATATCCAAACAATTTCTGCGCGCGAAATGTGGGACGAATTCGCGGTCGATGGTATCATCACCAATTCCTACATCATCTCGAAACACGACAGATTACGAGAATCTGCAATCGAATCGGGAATCCATGAATTACTCGATTACCCCGGTGTTGTGGTCACCGACTCGGGCACCTTTCAGTCATACATTTACGGCGATGTCGAGATCGAAAATGAGGAAATCGTGGCATTCCAGCATGATATCGGTGTCGATGTGGCAACAATGCTCGATGTCTTCACCCGGCCGGATATGAGCCCAGAGGAGTGGAGACAAGGGGTAATGACCACCGCCGAGCGTGCCGGCCCAGCAATCTCTGCGGCTCAGGGAACACTGCTCAACGGTCCAATCCAAGGTGGCTTAGACATCGAGTTGCGGCGAGAATCGGCGCAATTGATGGGCTCCCAACCATTCGCAATTCATCCGATTGGGGGGATAGTCCCACTGATGGAAGAGCGGAGATACGAAGAACTATTCACAATGATTTTGGCGATACGAAGAGATATCCCCGCCGAGCGTCCGATTCATATGTTCGGCTGCGGCCACCCGATGCTATTCCCATTCGCAATCGCTCTCGGCATCGACCTGTTCGATTCCGCGGCCTACGTATTATTTGCCCGAGATGGTCGGATTCTCACCCCCGAGGGCACCATTCATCTCGACAACCTACAGGAGTGGCCATTCCCATCTGTCAGCCTATCCGGGGTTTCCCCAGAGGAGGTGAGGGGGATGAAAGGTGATGCGTGCTGTGCACTTCTAGCCAGAGCGAATCTTGAGATCACCTTGGCTGAATTGGCGCGTTGCCGCCAAGCTGTGCACGAGGGCAAGATCTGGGAGTTGGCAGAATCGCGAAGTCACTGTGATCCCAGCCTGAGAAAAGCATGGAATTCAATAATCGCCAGAAAAAATAGTGATTCGGCAATGTCCGGCCTGGTCGAATCACAACATCTACAACGTGGCGGCGGGATACGCCACATGGAAGATTCACCGATTCACCGCCCAGATCTGGAACATATGCGCAACGCCATGGCACAGCGTTGGAAGCCACCACCAATCACCGGCTGGAACGGCCGAGGAGAACATCGATTCGTGGCCATTTTTGCGCTTGCTCAAGCTCCTTGGAGGCGGAGTATCGAGGGCTATGTGAAGCGATTATTGCTGCTCAATCCAGCGGCCATCCCAGTAGTTGCAACCCCGATGGGATTACTGCCATATTCACTTGAGGACATCAACCCATACGCTCACTTGATGAGGACGCAAACAGAAATGCGCGACTTGGATGATGAATTCATCGAAGCGGAATTACAACGGCTGGGTCTGGTAGATTTTCCTATGAACATCATATTTGTTGCCGCAGATGAAGAAATCATGGAGAGCATGATTGATGCCGTGGCTCATGCTGAGCAATTAGGTGAAATCGACCTTACAGTATTGGATGAGGAAGCCAATCATCAGGCCGTTACCCGATGGCTTCAGCGCTGTTCGGTGGTCGACAAATTAGCCCTATTCGTCAATGTTGAACCAGCCAACAGTTGGCAGGCTGTGGGCAAAGGAAAAATGGTGATGTCGCGAACTGGGAGAATAAAGAATATCCTCACCGCGGACGGCACCCATATCGCTTCTCCGCGGCTGACCGACGGAGGGATTTCACTGACCTTGGAGGGCGCTAAATGGCTACACGGCCTGAATACCGCAGAGGTCGGAGAGTTGTCTGGCCCTGCGGTGATTCAAGTCGACGATGATGCCGAGCCCTTCGTCCGTAAAGGTCGCAATGTATTCCATGGTTTCTGTCTCTCCGCTGACGCCAACCTGAGGCCGGGACAACCCTGCTTAATCACCAATTCCTCGGGTGATCTGATCGGGCATGGGGTTTCACGAGTTGACGAGAATGAGATGATGGCTTTTCGCAAGGGTATCGCCATCCGTGTCCGCGATGGCATACGAAACAAATAACCACACAATCAAAGACCGCATCTATGGTGCAAAGGGTGGCGAAGTCGTGTCCGACCAATATGTAATCGAGACCAATGACCTGGTCAAATCGTATGGACCTCACATCGCCCTCGACAGTTTGAGCCTGAAGGTCAAGGCCGGTGCCACCGGTTTACTTGGACCCAACGGTGCGGGAAAATCGACGCTGATAAAAACCCTGCTCGGGTTGATTGGGGTGACCTCGGGAGAGGGTAAGGTACTCGGTTTCAATATCAGAACCGAGGGTGAGAATATCCGCAGTAAAATCGGCTATCTACCGGAATATGAGTGTTTGAACCCGGGCCTGGAAGCGATACATCAAGTTGCATATTCGGGTGAGTTGATCGGCATGAATCCAACCTCGGCGATGCAAAGGGCACACGAAGTTCTGGAATACGTGGGAATGCGTGACCAACGCTATCGCAAGATAGAGACCTTCTCGACCGGTATGGCTCAGGCGACCAAATTGGCTTGCTCGATAATTCACGACCCCGAACTGATAATCACCGATGAGCCCAGCAATGGGCTCGATTCGAGAGCGCGGGAATTCATGCTGAAAACCCTGCAGCAAATCGTCGGTGAAGGTGGCCGTAGCCTGTTGATGGCAAGTCACCTGATGGGAGATGTCGAAAAGGTCTGCGACCGCATCGTCATGCTGCACAAGGGTCGACTGATTGCCCAAGGTCGTATCGAAGACCTCAAGTCAATCGAACAGGAAATCGAAATCCACGTGTGGGGTCATGCCAGTGAACTGGAACGAGAATTACAGAACTCGGGATATGAGGTCCGCCGTACCGGGCGGGTGATGCGGGTGGTGCGACAGGATGAGAGCACCTATGCGGCAATTATCGAGTGCGCGGCAAAAAGTGGCGCACAACTACGCCGCATGAACGACCATGAACCGAGCCTTGAGGATCTGTTCATCGTCATCATGGAGCGCCTGGGCTACAGCGTCAAATCATCGGCCGAACTATTCCAAGTTGGTGGTAGTGGAAGTAAGGTCGATGCCCCATTTGAATTGAAGGAGGTCGGTTGATGGAGGCGGATGAGAATCCGAACCTGCCCGATGCGGAATTCCTCGGCCAAACCGGTGCGAAGGTCGAGGGACAGACCCGCCTGGAGGCGGCATATGGATCGGGTGATGGCGATGAGCAATCAATTCCATCGGCATCCGTGGCCGGCGGGACCAAGCAGCATGAGCAAGCGCATCTGGGTACGGTTTTTGACCAGTCTTATCAATCGTGGGGAGGTAGTTTGAACCCTCGTTGGGCGCGCAATTGGGCGATATTGCGCCACCATGTCTACGGATTATTCAGCAAGGGGCATCGCCCATATGGAATAGCGACCAAACTCATCCTGTTCGCGGCTTTCCTGATATCCTTGGGCGACTTGGGGATGTCCTTCATCAGTGCGATTTTCTCCGAGACCGAAATGCACCGCGTATTCGGTGTCAGTAAGGATAATCTGTATGGCCATGTACTCGGATTCTGGCCCCGCAATGCCATCTGTTTCCCGATAATTGCGGCCTTGTTGATCGGTGGCATCATCAGCGAAGACCGGACGCACGGCACCAGTGCGATTTACTTCTCAAGACCCCTCAATCGCATCGATTATACGGCGATGAAATTCCTTTCGGTAGCCATAGTCCTCTTCATGCTCATCGTCGGCACTTTGGGGATTTACTATACCGGGGATATCCTGATGCAGGGTGAGGGTTGGGCCTTCTTCCTCGACACCTTGCCAATCTTTCTGGGCGCGGCGCTGGCCGGAACCATCCTGGTGTTCACCTATTCCAGCATCGGCTTGGCTCTGTCGAGCGTAAGCCGGGGAAAATTTTTCCCTGCAGTTGCCCTACTCGGGATTTTTCTCGGCATGAAGTTAATCGCATTCCTGATATACGTATTATTTGAAAGAAGTGTTCTCTACCTACTCTCACCCTATGATTGCGTAGCCCACGTCGGCCAAGCTCTGGTCGGCACCACTTCAACCTATGACCACCCGTGGACCTGGAGCCTGATGTCCTTGGTGGTCATCAATGCCATCGCATTGTACATTCTCGCCTCTCGGGTATCTTCGATGGAGGTGACGCGGGAATGATGCCTGATATCGCTCAAACCGGTCAAGTCGCAGGAGAGAGGCTGCCGCAGGCAGAAGTTCCGGCAGTGATGCTCGAACAGGTCTCGAAATGGTACGGAAACATCATCGGCATGAACGATATAAGTTTGGCCATCAGCGGCGGTGTCACCGGCCTGTTAGGGCCTAATGGTGCCGGAAAATCCACCCTGTTCAAAATCTTGGCCGGCAAACTCAAACCCTCTCAAGGCACGGTGCGATTATTTGGCATCGACCCATGGAAAAATACCGCTCCTTTTGCCCGAATCGGTTATGTCTCTGAAAATGATGCACTCTACGATTGGATGACGGCACTGGAATTCGTCACCACTTTGGCACGTCTGTATGGATATACCAGAGAGGAAGCAAGGGTCAAGGCGGAACGGGTACTCGAGTTCGTCGACTTGAAGGACGTCATGCATAAGGAGATTGGGAAATTCAGTAAAGGGATGAGACAAAGGGTGAAGATTGCCCACGCGTTGGTTAACGACCCCGAACTGATAATTCTCGATGAACCTTTACAAGGCTGTGACCCATTGGCTCGGACGACGATAATGAATGTGATTCGTGAATTGGGAGCGATGGGCCGAACGGTCATCATCTCAAGCCACATCCTTGAAGAAATCGAGCGCATCACCGAACAGATCGTGATTCTCAATCATGGCCGCCTGCTGGCGCTGGGCAATGTCCATGCTATTCGCGATATGCTTGATGCCCACCCGCATAGTATCGCCTTATCGACCGACCGACCGAGGGAATTGGGCAAGGCCTTCCTCGACCACAAGGAGGTCTTCGGGGTGCATTTCCCCGAGGAGGGGAAACTGATAATCCGCACCCATAACCTCGGTGCTCTGCACGCTGACCTACCTCAACTCATCACCGATTCTGGATTTTCTGTAACCGCTATAGACAATCCCGACGATAACCTTGAATCGATTCTGACCTACCTTACAGGAGGTGGTGATTAATGGCTGAAAAGCCTCGTCCACTGCACGACAAGGTGTGGTCGAAACTCGACCGCAAGGCGACCGCTATCCTTGAACTGACCCTGCGGCAATATCGCACCAGATTGTCTACCTGGGCAGTACTGAGCGTAGGGGTCATCCTCGTGCTGATTACCGTACTCTTCTATATCGAGGCGATGAATAGTGAAATCGAGGCGGTCGATAATGACGGTGATAGTGTCGATTCAGATGGCGATGGGTATCCTGACGGGCAGGAGAATCTCCTCGGCACGTCGATGAATAATGCCAATAGTCACCCGGGGTTATTCGACCCACCGATACCACCGGATTCGGCCGAGGACTGGATCAACGAAGACGGTTATGATTTTTCTTCGGCGAAACTGGGCACTAGCCAAGGTTATGATGACGATGGCGACTGCCGGGTGAAGATTGGTGAGGTCGGATGGTCGAGTTGGGTCGATGAGAATCGCAATAACATCTCCTGCGATTATTTCTTTGAGATGCGGGGTTTCGACCTCGAAGTTATTGCCGACCCAAATGTCGATGAAGACCCGGATGAAGATGCATATTTCAAAGAAACTCTGCACCGCTCATTCGTCTTGGGATTCGGAAAAATCGGCTTTGTTTTCGTTCTCGGCATCTTTGTTCCACTGTTTTTAGCCTCGGGATTGATCCGCGATGAGATCGCAGACGGCACCCTCCATTATCTTGTCGCCAAACCGATATCCCGAGCCGAGATCCTGTTGTACAGATTACTCGGCTATGTCGCCTTGGTATGGCCTTATTTCATCGCCTTGGCGGTAATAACTGGAATCATCACCGGCTTCATGGGACCCTCGGATGGCTTTTTCCGCTTCCAAGACCTACTGGTCTGGTTCGGAATCGCTTTGGCCGCGTGCTTGCTATCTCTGGCATATGCGGCATTATTCATGACCATGGGTACGATTCACAAGTATGGAATGGTGGCAGCGATAGTTTTCGGAGTGTGGGAATTCGCCATGGCAATGTTGTCTATCTTTGAACCGGAGGCAACGGTATCCCGGCTCTCGATATCACATTGGGGCATGGTTATCGTCGATGGCTTCAGCAACATGGCATGGCCTGATTCGCAATATCTCATCGCTCTTGGTGAATCGACTTCACGGTCTTCGGACTCACCGTGGGGCGAGAGGATTTATTCCGACGGGATGCCCGGTACCGAAGCTTTCTCAAGTTTCTTCCACACCACAGATCTGACCGGAAATCCGCTTCAAGATGCGCTGATTGCAAGTGGGGTCTTGATATCGATGGTGATAATAATGCTGGTTATTGCCCAATCGGTATTCAAGAATAAAGAGATTGATTGAGGGTTATCATGCCGCGGTTCGAGGGTGAAATCGAGCGACTATGGTCGTTGGGTGAAATGCAACCAATACAGCATTTGACCTGGGATTGGTGGTGGTGGATGATAATGCTCGAAGACTCAAATAATTCTAATCGAAGTCGGCAATTGATGGTCTTATGGTCGACTAAAGAAACCAGATCGATCGATGTCGGAGGCTACGAGTGGCAAGGCGGTCGGCCACTCACCGATGACGAAGGGGGATTGGCGATACCAGGCATGGTAGCAGCATGGTGGTTTGACGGGAAAAGGATGTGGGAACCATTGGTCAAGAAGTCACTGCGAATGGCGGTGATTCCCACCTCACACTCGCTGTGGCCCGGTGAAAAAGGGGTCAAGGGTTCGGGTGCAATCATCCCGGTCGATGGACATGACCTGTCGATGGGCCTACGGCCGGATGGAGAAGAATTCTGGCTCAATCTCACCTCGGATGATTCTCAGCAGAAGAAGGGCTGTGCGACCAACTTTGCTTTTCGTATGACGCCGTGGACGCGACCGATGTCGACCGCCAGATGGACGCACAGGGATTACGGCAAGGGGATGGGATACGACATCCTGAGACTGCATGGAGCATTGGTGCAGGGTGAAATCGACGGCGCTCAGGTCTCCGGCACCGCCTACTTCCAGAAGGTCTGCGTACAAGCCCCCTCACCACCATGGTATTGGGGGATATTGCACGCCAGTGATGGCACTTATATCGACTGGTTCCTCCCCCATGTGGCCGCAACCATCACCGCCAAGGATGCGCGGCCGTGGAAGATGCGGGACCTACCTCATCACCCGCTGTCGCAAAGTGGTCTTCTGCACGATGCCAAGAATCAGCGTAGCGAGGTTTTCGAGCAAGTCAGGGTACGCAAACGACCCGGGAATCAGGACGAAGGAGAGCACGCTGAGTGGCCTGATGCCCCTCTGCCCTTCTTTGAAGTTGAGATGTGGAATGGACGAACCACGGTGTTAATCGAAGCTCAGGCGATTTCACGAGCGCATTGGACCTTCGACCAACCTACCCGAGGAAGAATGACCAGCCACCTGACCTATAATGAATACCCACTGGAAGTTCTCAAGTTGAGTATCAAAGATGAAAACGGCACGCGTAACCTCGATGATTTCGATTGGGTAAGGGGCAATGCCGAGCATAGTTGGGGCTTACTTCATTGAGTAGCGGCCGACACAAGGTCTATGACTATTGGCGAATGGTATAGGAGCAGGTGGAAGTATGAGTGAGGAAACAGATGACCCGATTCCAAAGGAAAATAAGGAGGCTGAGTTTGATGACAAGAAAAAGAAAAAATTGGCCGCTAAGTTCAGTTTAATCAAGGACGAAGAGGTTCTCATAGCGACCAAACCAAGTGTTTTCGCGTTCTTTTCGATGTACGTGTTAGCGATAGTGGTCGGCTTGGTGCATTTCTCTTTCAATATCCTTGCAGTAGCAGATGACCCGGAAAACTCGATTGCCGCATTCATCAAAGGGATGATAGATACCGACCTTGGTCGGGCTATTGGCTTTCCAATCCTGATAATGTTTGTCGCATGGTTCAACCGCTGGATGAATATCAGCACCAGTGGTCGCTGGTATACCTCGTGTTTGATTATGATAGCACTATTTCCATTCCTGTTGACGATGAATGGGTTTATTGGCGAATGGTTCTTTGGCGATGGAGAATACCCTTTGAGATTCATCCCCGATAATTATCCTTACAAGGTGATGGGAATCGTCTGGCCGGTAGTGCTGATTTTATTCACCAACCATTATACTCGCTCATTCAACTATGCCGTCACCAGCGATGGAATCATCTTCAAACGCCAATTCTTAATGACACGGAGTCAAAGGAGAATGCTCTACGACAATATCACCGAGGTCAACCTCAGCCAAGGCCCGATTGGAACGATGTTACGCTTCGGTAGTGTTCTACCAATGACCGCCTCAGGACTGGGGTTAGGTGATGAATCTGTCGGGATTTCCGCCGCGGCCGGCATGGCACCTGCCGTCGATAGCAATGATGGTGTTGCGACCGTGGCCACCAAGGGTCTGTTCAAGATGTTTTTCGGAATACTGACCGCCCAACGCACAATTCGCACATTACGACCTGACCCCGCTAACTGCTTCTATAACATTTCCAAGCCAGACGTGGTGAAGCACATGATTAACGAGATGCACAAGGAAAAGAGCCAATCCAGCCAACTGGGGGAGTTGAAGGATCTGCTCGCTCAAAGCCTTGACAAGAAAGAGGATACTGCTTGAGAGCATGTACCAAACAATAGAATTCGTGACGGTGTAATTCTGGGCTCAAGTACGCGGGGATCACACGCCGTAAGCACCGCTAGGGCAAAGCGAAGAGAATCGATTTTGGAAAAGCATTACTCTTCACCAAAATCGTGATTTGATGAACGTTTTGCTCTCGCTGAAGCAAGTCGTACCAGGGTCCGAGTCTCAACCGCTGACACCTAAGACGCGGTGTTGGCCGCGGGCAGAATCTTGTCGCACAGCATCGCTGCTTCAAACAGCAGAATCACCGGCATCGCCACCAGAAATAATGACAGAGGGTCGGGCGGTGATAACAACGCCCCGAAGATGCACGAAGCAAACCAGATATGGCGACGGAAATTGGTCAATACCGAGCGTTCGACCGCACCGCTGCGGAGGGCGAGAAGGGTCAACAACGGCGTCTGGAAACCAATTATACATGCCAATGCCATATTGATTATGAAACCGATATAGGCGGAGAGGCGCCACTCGGTCAACAGACCTACCGAGGCCGCATCATTGGCCAGGTATTCGAGTAATAACGGCAATAACAAGCCATAGGCATAGTAGAGGCCGGCCGCCGCCAGCAAGGGCATCGACAGCATCACCAGCATCAGTTGACGGCCGGGTCTGGGTATTTTCACATCGACCTCGGACAGCCGAGCGCGCAGAGCCGATGAGCGAATCACCCCCGAGGCAGCATCGCCAACCAACATTGTTGCCACCATCAAGATTCCCAGGGCCGCGGCGAAACGAACTTTGATGGCGATGAATTCAACCGGTGAGAGAACTGCAATATGGGTATTGTCGGGTGCAAGCGAGGCATCGGAGACCAGCCATTCAACGCCGATTGCGGCCAAGGGATAACCGATTATCAGGCCGACGAAAAACCCCACCGCCATCACCGGCATCCGCTTGACGACATGGGTGCGTATCTCCAGCAGTAACTTCCCACCCGGGGAATCCATCAGGTCAGCGAGATGCTCTTCGATATCACCCGATGACTGCATGGTGAACAGGCCGAAGGGTGAGGTTAGTTTAATGGAAGCCCCGTAGGCATCACTCTACCCTGCCCCTTTCGGGGCGAATACATTCATATCGTTCAATTTGCAGGTTCACGGGGCTTCCGGGAATCGGTTGAGGTCGACCTTTGATTCGGAACAGTGATGTCCATACAAATGTTTCAGACGTTTACAACCATACCTCTTGTCACACGACAATTCTTCAAGTTGTGGAGGTGCTATTGAGATGTGGAATCCGGTCAGATTAGGGTTCTCACTTCGGTGCTTTATTGAAATCCGGAAGTTCTGGGAGGTATAATTTCAAGTCGGGAAACGACTCTAATTCCTCTAACTCCGCAGCAATCGGCAAGGGTGGTAAGGGAACCGGAGGTAATTCGATACCCGATGCCGGCGCTACGACCTCGGCTCTAGGTGTAGTGGGAGGTGATTCGGGGACTTCGGGGGCTTCTGGCAAGGCCGGAACTTCGTGAACCTCGGGTAATTCAGAGGTTGTTGGAGCGGAGGGTGATTCGGGGACTACGGGGGCTTCTGGGGCTTCTGGCAAGGCCGTAGCCTCGGGCCGGTCTGATTCTGGTGTGGCTGCTGCACCTGGCAGTGGGACATTGACCACGGTGGACTCACCAGCGAATTCCCGTACTTCTCGGACGCCACTTATCGGCGCACTCTGGGCAACTGTAGCACCCAGATTCGAAAAAGACTCTTCTATCTTACTGGCGCTGACGGCGGGGGTGTCGCCGATGATGTTGTCGACTATTGCCGCTGTGGTCGGGTTCTGGGAGGGGGACGGTGAGGCAGGAGAGGTTGTCACAGCAGTTGTGGTTGCCGAGGTTGCTTTGGCCGGGGTATCTAAGTCGGACAACAGGTCAGATGAAAGTGGTGACAACGATATCGGCGCTGAGGAGAGCGTCATTGAGCCGCCCTCCTTTCCTGGGCCGGATGATACGACCTGGGTGTCGGTGAATTGCCGCTCACCGAAATCGGCCAAGGTCATGCCCTCGGGCACCGAGTACTCCGGTCGCAGACGACGCGCCCAGTATGAGACTCCACCACAGATGGCGGCAACCAAGAGCAGCAGAACTTCTTGGAAACTGAATACCCCGGCCGGTCCCCAAATCGGTTGGCTGGTCTCGATCCCCAATAATCCCATCAGCAGTGGCAGACCATACATCTTCTCCGAGAAATGCCCCGGCCACGGGCCGAATATCGCATTGATGAGGGTGAAGAACAGGGTTATCGCGGCGATGATGAGGGTGGCGCTACCCAGGTTAGGGTGGTATCGCTCACCGGACATGGTGTTGCATGGAATGACGCGTTGATGAATCCTCTCATCCAAAAAGGCCTCAATTAACGTGATCTTCGATGTCTTGCCGCGGTTATCGTATTGGCCATCAGCATTATGATGGTCATCGGTCCCACCCCGCCGGGAACCGGTGATAACATTCCGGCGACTGAGGCGACTTCGGGGTGGACATCTCCGGCCAGCCGATAACCACTTTCCACTGACTCATCGGCGACCCGGTTGACCCCGACATCGACCACCACGGCCCCGGGTTTGACCCAGTCGGCGGTGATGAATTCGGCTCGTCCGACCGCTGCCACCAAGATATCTGCTCGGCGACATATCTGACCTATATCCTGCGACCGGCTATGCACCACCGTCACCGTCGCATCGGCCCCTTTACAGCCGAGCAGCAAGGCCTGTGGCATACCGACGATGCGACTGCGACCGACCACCACCGCGGTTTTCCCAGCCAATTCAACCCCGGCTGATTCAAGCAATTTCATCACCCCATGGGGAGTACAGGGTAGCAGGCCATCGACCCGGCCCTGCACTAGGCGACCGAGGTTGTGCGGGTGGAAACCGTCAACGTCTTTCTCGGGGTTGATGAGTTCAGAAATTACCAATTCATCCATCCCATTTGGTAATGGTGATTGCACCAGGATAGCATCGACATCATCGTTACGATTCAACTCTTCCACCAAAGAAGTGACCTCATCCCATGCCGCATCGCCAGATAATTCATACTTGCTCGATTTGATTCCCAAGCGAGCGCAGGCTCGCTCCTTGGCCCCGACATAGACATGACTGGCCGGGTCATTGCCGACAATGATGACCGCGAGGTGAGGGGTGATTCCACTCTCCGCAAGGGTTGCCAGTTCGGCTCCCAGAGAAGTCTCAATCGAATCTGCACAGGCACGGCCATCGAGCACTTCAGCGACCATGCGTCTCAAGCGAGGCGAGGTATCGACCGCTCTTGACACTTAGGGCGAGCGAGGGTTCATCATAGGAGACCACCGGCAAAGGTTGCCGGCGTAGCATAGTGGTAGTGCTCCTGATTTGTAATCAGGCGGTCGGGAGTTCGAATCTCCCCGTCGGCTTTATTCCCAATCGTTTTCTTACCGGCTAGTTCAGCCTGAGAAAAACCCATATCATCCTGTACCGGCGAGCCGTAACCGATGGATTATGGGTCCCTATACACGACTTCGGGTAGCAAGGCTGAAATGTTGAGTGATTGGCGCTGAAGCATGGACAACCCCTTGGTCAAGGTGCTCTTCGCCCTACTTTTCGCCACCTCGATGTTCACCAGTGGTTGTCTCTCTACCACCACCCTCGATTACCGCTACGAGGTCGAAGATAGCGCAAAAAATTCCAATACCGATGGTACCACCGACGTCCTTTTCACGATGACTCTGGTGGACGCTGATGAAGCCATGCCGATGGCAGATTTATTGGTGATCATTGACATGGACGAAGACGGCAAAGTGTCATGTCGCAGTGAAACTACCAGCGATTGCACTCTTTCGCAATCCGGCGCAGATGACGACCTATGGGAACTCGATGAGGTAATCAGTGTGGTCGAGGCCGGACTCGACATCTGTAAGGCAAATTGTATTCTCCGTTTCACTGTCACCGGCCACGAAGATGCAGAAATCGTCGGCCCGACAATCCTGCACATCTCATGAGCAGACGCGGTCATGCACCACATCTCGATTACCGCCTCTCCCGCAATACTCGCCGTGGTCTTGTGCAGGACATACCGGCAGGGAATGGTCGTAAATGACCGAAAAAACGCATATTGATAGTCTAGCGATTGGTCGAAGGGGCATTGGGGATTTGCCATGAAGGTTCGCTCGCTGATTCTCGCCCTGCTCTTGACCACCGTGATTCTTCCATTTACAACCCCGGGAAGTGAAATCTCTGTTTCCGAAGATGGAATATTGTACAAACTGGATAATCCCCCCGAAATCACCCTGGAAAAGTTCCGCAATGCGCAGTTGGCTGGTGCTCGCGCCCCTTGCCCGACGATTCAGAATGACGGCGGAACGGCCGGTGATGCAGGCAACACCACCGCCACTGCCAGGCAATTGGGCACCGACCCGACAACGCAGAAAAACGGTTGTGTTGACGCTAACGACAAAGAGGATTGGTACGGTTTCAGCATGAGTTCCAGATATAATATCGATGTTGAATTGAGCGTTCCAATAGGCGCCGATTTTGACCTGTGGTTGCTCAATGAGACCGGCACCGGCTACTACGATGTCTCAAACGGCATAGGTCCATTGGAGAAGGTATCAAGTTTGGGAACCGGCGCTGAAAGCCGTGCTGGAGATTATTT